>Ga0131853_10000291_pt1 | contig 89732 bp, 87 predicted proteins | sample TergutLab28metaG_FD_92764 | JGI IMG/M metagenome (GOLD analysis project Ga0131853, IMG submission 92764) | Labiotermes labralis P1 segment gut microbial communities from Petit-Saut dam, French Guiana - Lab288 P1 (version 2) (version 2) | ecosystem: Host-associated > Arthropoda: Insects >...
CACCTCGTTGCGGATGCCGTCGGCGAACGACGGGCGCAGGGGGCGGTCGATGAGACGGCAGACGAGGATCGCCTCGGTCGAGGGGCGGCCCTCGCGGCGGAAGAACGAGCCGGGGATCTTGCCCGCGGCGTAGGAACGCTCCTCGACGTCGACCGTCAGCGGGAAGAAGTCGAACTGGTCCTTGGGCTGCTTGGAGACGCTCGTCGCAGAGAGCAGCATGGTCTCTTCGTCGAGATAGGCGGCGACAGCACCCTGCGCCTGCTGCGCGAGGCGGCCGGTCTCGAACCGGACGACGCGCTTGCCGAACTTGCCGTTGTCGAGAACGGCCTCGGCGAACTTGATTTCGGGACCTTCCATCGAGGTCTCACTCCTTATCGGTTCCGCGTCGCCGTGTTGCGAACGCGGGCGTACACGAGAAGGCAGGACGTAGACAGGACTGAGCGAGAGCGCTCGTGCTGGCCACCAGTAGAAGAACGCGGAACGAGGGCGTCACACGCCTGCGCTCCGAAATCCACCACCGAGGACCAGCTTCCTGTCGGCCTGCCCCTACACGCGGAACCTTATCAGCCGGGCCTGTCCGCACCCCGGGAGACGCGCGCGGGCCGCGCGCTCCCCCGCCGGCGCGCTAGACCCGGCGGTAGCGGACGAGCTCGGCCTCGAGCTCGCGGATGCGCTGCCGATCGCGCTCGCGCCGATAGGCGGGGATCGTCACGAGAAGGGCGATGACGACGCCGACGACGGTGCCGAGGCTGTTCGACTCGATGTCGCGGATGTCCGACACCCGCCCCGGGATGAACAGCTGCGCCGTCTCGATGAAGCCCGAGCTCGCGACCCCGATCAGGATCGCGAGCCACCAGCGCCGCCGCCCCAGCAGCAGCACGAGGAAGAACCCCATCGGCACGAACATGACGATGTTGGCGACATATTCGACGTGGTTGTACGTCAGCCAGGCCGCGAACGCCGGGAAGCGCGGCGCCAGGGCCGCGTGCTCGCGGGCGATGAGCCGATGCAGCAGATCGGCCTGCTGCGGGTCGAGCGGCTGCGGCCCGAGCGTCATGCAGGCCACGCCCACGAGGTAGAGCAGGGTGAACGGGACGAGGACGGGGTGGCGGCGCAGCATCCTCACTCGGCGACCGACCGGGTCGGAGCGGATCGGGGCCGGAGCGGCTTACGACGGGGTCGCGGCATCCGCCCAGGCTATCTGCGCGCTGCTGAGCGAGCGCCGCACCGCGCGCGTCACGCCGATCGCGATGCCCGCCTCCGCGGCGATGTAGGTGAGCATGACCCAGAAGCCCGACAGCGGGATCGGCAGGTCGGGGCGGAAGAGCCGCAGCGCGAGCAGGCTGTCGGAGAGCAGGAACACATAGCCTGCGATCTCGAGCAGGCGTGACGCGCGGGATGCCAGCGCCGCCATGGTGCACAGCGCCAGCCCGTAGACGATCACGGCCGGCAGCATCGCGCCGACGTGCGCCGCGAGCAACCCGAGCAGCACGCCGAACAGCACCGCGTAGATCGCGATGCGCCACGGCCGCCACGCGGGGTTGCCGCCGGCTACCGGCCTGCGCGTGAAGGCCACGATGTACGAGACCTGCGCGCACAGGAACGCTCCGAGGCCGAAGACGAACGAGAGGCCGAACAGGACGTCACCGGCCCACGAGAAGAGCAGGCCGAGCAGCAGCCACGGCGTGACCGGTGTGCGGAGCGGCCGCAGCGTCGCGAGCACCGCGACGATCAGCAGCGGCATGAGCGCCCACTGCGACCATGCCGCCGGGCCGCCGAGGCCCCCGAGCTCGGCCGCGAGGTTCACCACCGCGGCCACCGCATAGGGCAGAAAGGCCCAGAACCTCGTCGTTCGCATCGTGCCCCGATGCTAGCGGCGCGGCATCCTCACGCGTGCCCGCACATGGAGAAAGCCGCCACCCGTAAACGGGTGACGGCTTTCTCGAAGTCGTGGGCGATCGCCTCAGCGGCGCAGACCCAGGCGCTCGATCAGCGAGCGGTAACGCGCGATGTCGATCTCCTGCAGGTAACCGAGCAGACGGCGACGGTGACCGACCAGGATCAGGAGGCCACGACGCGAGTGGTGGTCGTGCTTGTGCTCCTTCAGGTGCTCGGTCAGGTCCTTGATCCGCTTGGTGAGGATGGCGACCTGGACCTCGGGGGATCCGGTGTCACCGGGGTGGGTTGCGTACTCGTCGATGATCGCCTTCTTGACCTCTGCATCAAGTGCCATGAATGGATCCCCTTTCTCTCGTTGCGCGGTGCCCGAGGCAGAATGCCCGAGCTCTCTTTATCCGCGGCCGTTCAGACGGCAACCTGGAAAGTCTACCAGAGACGGGGCGTGCGCCCTCGCGAGGCGCCTGGATCGGAGGGGTCCGACGACGTACCCAGAATGACATGGCAGGGTTGGCCCCCATGCGGGGTGTGCGAACGGATATCCAAGGACTGCGCGCGCTGGCCGTCGCCGCGGTCGTGCTCGATCACGCGGGCGTTCCGGGGGTCGGCGGCGGCTATGTCGGCGTCGACGTGTTCTTCGTCGTCTCCGGCTTCCTCATCACCTCGCAACTGCTCGGCCGGCTGCAGGCCACGGGGCGCATCGGCTTCGCCGACTTCTACGCGCGCCGCGCCCGGCGCATCCTGCCGGCCTCGTTCACGGTGCTCGCGCTCACGGTTCTCGGCGTGTTCCTGTTCCTGCCGCCGACGCTGCGCGCGCAGGCGATGACGGATGCCATGGCCGTCGCCCTCTACCTGCCCAACTACGTCTTCGCCGCCCGCGGCACCGACTACCTCGCGAACACCACGCCCTCGGTGTTCCAGCACTACTGGTCGCTCGGGGTCGAGGAGCAGTTCTACTTCCTCTGGCCTGCGCTGCTCGGCATCCTCTGGCTCGTGCTGCGCGGCCGCCGCGCCGCCGTGGCGGGCGTGCTCGGCCTGCTCGCGCTCGGCTCGCTCGGCGTCGGCCTGGTGCTGACGCAGACCGACCAGCCGTGGGCGTTCTTCGCGCTGTGGCCGCGCGCGTGGGAGCTCGCGGCGGGCGGCCTGCTCGCGTTCACGGCGCCGGCGATCGGGCGGCTGCTGCCCGGCTGGGCGGCACGGGTCCTCGGTTGGGCCGGTCTCGCGGGCATCCTCACGGCCTGCGTGGCCTTCACCGCGGACACCGTCTTCCCCGGCACCGCCGCCCTGCTGCCGGTGCTCTCGACCGTCGCCGTGATCGCCGCGGGCGAGGTGCCCGTGCGCGGCTCGGCCGGGGCCCTGCTCGGGGTGCGGCCGCTGCAGTTCCTCGGGGCGATCTCGTACTCGCTGTACCTCGTGCACTGGCCGCTCGAGCAGCTGCCGCAGGCGGCCGTCGGCTACGAGAACCCGCTGCCGCTGATCGCCCGGCTCGCGCTCGCGGCGCTCGCGGTGCCCATCGCGTGGCTGATGTACCGCCTGCTCGAGAACCCGGTGCGCCGTGCGCCGGTGCTGGCCGAGGCCCGGCCGCGGCGCTCGCTGCTCGCCGCACTCGGCGGCAGCGGCCTGCTCGCCGCCTCGTTCGCCGTGCTGCTCGTGACCGCGGCGAGCGCGGTGCCGCAGTCCGACCGCGACGCAGCCGACACCGGGCCGACCCTTCCGCTGCACGCCACGGGCTTCGTGCCCGCGAACCTCAAGCCGACGCTCGCGAAGGCGTCGAGCGACAACCCCGCGCTGTACGACGACGGCTGCGAGCTCGACTTCTCGGCGACACAGCCGAAGCCGTGCTCGTTCGGCCCGGCAGCCGCCCCGACGGTGGTGCTGTGGGGGGACTCGGCCGCAGCGCAGTGGGCGCCCGGCCTGCAGACGGCCGTCGAGGCCGCCGGCGACCGCCTCGTGACGCAGACGAAGAGCGGCTGCGCGTCGACGCTGATCACCCACGTGCGGGACGGCCAGGCCTACAGGTCGTGCGACACGTGGCGGAAGAACGTGCTGAAGCAGCTGCGGCAGCATCCGCCCGCCGTCGTGATCCTCGCCGACTACGTCAACGAGGAGCTGCCGCAGAGCACCGAGAAGGTGCAGCAGTGGATGTCGGGGCTCACCGACACGATCGCGCAGCTGCCCTCGAGCAGCCGCGTCGTGATGCTCGCCGACAGCCCCGACTTCGGGAAGAGCCCGATCGACTGCCTCTCGCAGCACCTCGACGACGCCACGGCGTGCGCGGTGCCCGCCTCCGCCGCGCTGTCCTCCCCCGGCCGCACCGCCGCGCTCGACGCCGCCGCCGCGACGCGCGCCGTGCTGGTCGACCTGACGCAGTACTTCTGCGCGGACACCTGCCCCGCGATCATCGGCGACACCCTCGTGTACCGCGACTCCCACCACCTGACGGCGAGTTTCTCGAGCGAGCTCGCAGGGCCGCTGCAGACCGGGCTGGCGCCCTACCTGCCGTAGCCTGAGAGGGTGAGCGACCCGGACCGTTCCGCACCCGGCACGGGCGCCGAGGCCTCCCCCGCCGCTCCGCCCCGCGGTCGCCGTTCGGTGTTCGCCGACACGACGCCGCTGCGCGAGAGCCCGGCGTACGCACGGCTGTGGGCGGGGAACGCGATCGCCGGCATCGGCAGCCAGATCACGGTCGTCGCGGTCGGCCTGCAGATCTACGACCTGACCCGCTCGACGCTCGCCGTGTCGTTCGTCGCGCTGTTCGCGCTCGGGCCCATGGTCGTCATCGGGCTCTACGGCGGGATGCTCGCCGACGTCTTCGACCGGCGGAAGGTCGCCCTCGTCTCGGCTCTCGTCGCGTGGGCCTCGACCGCGGGCATCTGCGCGCTCGCCTGGGCGCACTCGAGCGCCGTCTGGCCCCTCTATCTGCTCACCGCCGTCAACACGGTCGGCGCGACGGTGTTCGCCTCCGCCGACACCGCGATCACGCCCCGCCTGCTGCGGAAGGAGCTGCTGCCCGCCGCCGGTGCGCTCGGCGGCATGGCCGTGGGCATCCAGATCACGGTCGGACCGGCGGTCGCCGGCGTCCTCGTCGCCTCCGGGGGCTACGCCCCGACGTTCTCGATCGACGTCGTGACCTTCACCTGCGCGTTCCTCGCGGTGCTCGCGCTGCCGCCGATCGTGCCGGAGGGCGATGCCGAACGGCCCGGTCTGCGCTCGCTCATGGAGGGCGCGCGGTTCCTGAAGGGCGCCGCCAACATCCGCACCTCGTTCATCGCCGACATCATCGCGATGGCCTTCGGACAGCCGCGCGTGCTGTACCCCGCGGTCGGCGCGCTGCTGATCGGCGGCGGCGCGGTGACGGTCGGCGTGCTGACGGCGGCGTACGCCGTGGGCGGTCTGCTGTCGAGCGTGTTCTCCGGCGCACTCGGCCACGTGCGCGCCCACGGCCGGGCGGTGGGCCGGGCGATCACGGTCTACGGCGCCGCGATCCTCGCCTTCGGCGCCGTGCTGCTCGTGCAGACCCTCGCCGGCCACGGAGTCACCGGGGCCGCCTGGTCGCACGTGCACGTCCCCGCGCTCGCGGCCGCGGCGGCGGCCCTGCTCGTGGCCGGCGGCTCGGACAACGTGAGCTCGATCTTCCGACAGGCGATCCTGCAGGCGTCCGCGCCGGACGTCATGCGCGGGCGCATCCAGAGCGTGTTCATCGTCGTCGTGACGGCCGGCCCGCGCATCGGCGACCTCTACATCGGGCTGATGAGCACGGTCGCCGCGGTGCTCTGGCCGGGGCCCGTGGTCGGCGGCGTCCTCATCGTCGCCCTGATCTTCCTGCTCATGCGCCGCGTGCGCTCGTTCCGCGACTACGACGCCGCGCACCCCGTCGCCTGACGGGGCATGCGAGAAGGCCCCGGGCGAGCCCGGGGCCTTCCACGTCGTACGGCTTACTTCACGTCCAGCAGGTCGATCACGAAGATCAGAGTCTGGCCGCCGAGGGGGTGGCCCGAGCCGGCGGGGCCGTAGGCGAGGTGCGGCGGGATGGTGAGCTTGCGGCGACCGCCGACCTTCATGCCCGGGATGCCTTCCTGCCAGCCGGCGATGAGGCCGCGCAGCGGGAACTGGATCGACTGGCCGCGGCTCCACGACGAGTCGAACTCCTCGCCGTTGTCGAAGCCGACGCCGACGTAGTGCACGTCGACGGTCGCGCCGGGCGTCGCCTCGGCGCCGTCGCCGACCTCGATGTCGACGATCTCGAGCTCGGTGGGGGCGGCGCCCTCGGGCGCGTCGATCTCGGGCTTGGTCTTGTTGGTGTCTGCCATGCCCTCAATCAAAGCGGTTCCCGCCGGGCGCGCGCAAAGCCTGCAGAGGATGCCCAGGCCCACTTGCCCATCGCCTGGCGCCCTGAGACAATGGGCGCAAGAACTCGTCGGCCCTCGAGTTGCCGGCTCAGCCGCACCAGGGTCGGCGAGTTTTCTTGTGCGCCCGGCGCCGTGCGCTCAGTGGTGGATGACCGCGCGACGGTCGTCCGTCACGGCCTGCAGCAGCCGCAGCTCGTCCCGTTGGGCGCGTTCGCGCCCGTGGTCGCTCTCGATGCGCTGCCGCGTGTACGCGAGCACGGTCGCGTCCCTGATGAACCTGCGCACGGCGCGCGACGCGCGCGGCCCGTGCGCGCGCGCCCAGTGCCGCGCCTGCCTGCGGCCGGCGCTCGTGCCGAGCATGTCGACCTCGGCCGCGGTGAGCCAGCCGGCCCGCGCGTACAGGCCGAGCGCCCGGTAGGTGAGCTGCGCGTCGCGACGCCTCGCGAGCAGCACGAACCACGCCATGACGACGAAGATCGGCAGCTCGACGACCAGGTAGAAGAAGAACGCGCCGTTCTCGTTGAGCGACGAGCCGAGGTTGAAGCCCGCGTGCAGCAGGATCGCGACGGCGAGGCCGCCCAGGAAATAGAGGATCGTCCGCCCCACGCTGCGCGGGCCGCTCGCCGCGAGCCCCAGCGCGATGCCGGTGCAGCTCGTGAAGGTCAGATGGGCGAAGGGCGAGAGGATGCCGCGCACATAGAACGTGTAGGCGAGGTCGGCCTCGCCGCCGTTCCACAGCGCAAGCCCGAAGTACTGGATGTTCTCGACGAATGCGAAGCCCGCCGCGATCGTCGCCGCATAGACGACGCCGTCGACCGGTCCGTCGAAGGTGCGCTGGGCGATGAGGAAGACGATCAGCACGCCGACGCCCTTCGCAACCTCTTCGACGACGGGCGACTGCACCGTGATCGCGAAGAAGGTGTCGCGGGTCACCCCGATCTCGTGGCCGAAGCGGTTGAGCGTGTCGTCGACGACGAGCGCCGCGACGATGGAGACGCCGCCGCCCCACAGGAACGAGAACACCCGCAGCGGGAAGGGCTCGGGTTCCCACCGGTCGACCCAGCGCACGACCGCGAGCACGGCCACGAGCGGCATGAGTGCGACGACGCCGCTGATCACGGTGCCGGTGACGCCGAGCACCCCGACGAGGTAGGCGACCACCCAGATGATGGCCATGACGCCGACCGCGATGCCCGCGGTGACGCCGACGACCATGCCGGCGCTCTGCCGCGGGCGGCGGACGGACGGCAGGACCTGCTGGATCGGACCCGTCTCGGAGACAGGGGGCGCGAGGGGGTCGATCGAATGCATCAGCGACCTCCCCAAGCCATGATCACGCCTCGAAGACCTTCCCCGGGTTGACGATCCCGAGCGGATCGAAAACGGCCTTCACCTGGCGTTGAAGAGCATACGAGTCCGGCCCCAGTTCGTCGATGAGATGGTGGCGCTTGAGCAGGCCGACGCCGTGCTCGCCCGTGAGCGTGCCGCCGAGCTCGAGCGCGGTGCGGAACAGCGCGTCGGCGGCGGCGCGCACGGCATCCGTCATCACCCCGCCCTCCAGCACGAAGTTGGGGTGCAGATTGCCGTCGCCCGCGTGCGCGACCGTCGGGATGCGCACGCCGTACTCGGCCGAGATGCGCGCGATGGCCTCGAAGGCCTCGACGAGGCGCGTGCGCGGCACCGAGACGTCCTCGATGAGCACCTCGCCGCGCGCCTCGAGCGACGGGTGGAAGGCGCGGCGGATGGCGAGCAGCTGATCCCCCGTGGCCGCATCGGTCGACACGCGCGCCTGGCCGCCCGCGGTCTCGATCACCTCGACCGCGTGCAGGGTCGTCTCGGGGGCGGGCGACTGGTCGAACTGCACGAGCAGGAAGCCGTCGCCCGTCGCGGGGCCCATCGCGTCGCGGATCACCTCGTCGCCGAGGTGGCCACGGATGGCCTCGACGGCCTGGCCGTCGAGGAGCTCCATGACGGCGGGGCGCAGCCGGGCGGCGACGATCGCAGTCGATGCGGACGCCGCCTGCCGGACATCCGGGAAGAACGCCCCGATCGTCACCACGTCGCCGACGGGCCGCGGCAGCACCCGCAGCACCGCCTCGACGACGATGCCGAGCGTGCCCTCCGAGCCGACGAACAGAGCGGTGAGGTCGTAGCCCGTGACCCCCTTCACCGTGCGATGGCCCGTCTCGATCAGGCGACCGTCGGCGAGCACGACCTTGAGGGCGAGCACGGCCTCGCGCGTCACCCCGTACTTCGCGCACAGCAGGCCGCCCGCGTTCGTCGCGATGTTGCCGCCGATGCTCGAGATCGACTTGCTGGCCGGGTCGGGGGCGTACCAGAGCCCGTACGGGGCGAGGGCGGCGTCGAGGTCGCCGTTGATGACACCCGGCTCGACCGTCGCCGTCTCGTTCGCGGCGTCGATCTCGAGGATCCGGTCCATCCGCGACAGGTCGAGCACGATCATGCCGCCGTCGCCCGCGGCGCCGGCTGCGAGCCCGGTGCCCGCACCGCGCGGGACGACGCCCGTGCGCGTCGCGGTCGCGATGCGCATGACCGCCTGCACGTCGGCGATCGCGCGCGCCTCGACGAGGGCGAGGGGCGTGCCGGATGCCGTGAAGCCGGACTTGTCCGTGCGGGCGGCGTCGAGGCGCGCGGGGTCGGTGACGACCGCCGGGCCGAGCTCGTCGATGAGGCGTGCCAGGGCATCCATTCCCTCAGGCTATTGCGGACCTAACCTGGAGAACGACAGAGGAGGCGAGGTCGCGTGTCCAGGCTCACGGTCGTGATCCCCGCGCTCAACGACGCCGAGATGCTGCGGCACGCGCTCGCGGCGCTCTCAGCGCAGACCCGCCCCGCCGACGAGGTGATCGTCGTCGACAACGGCAGCGACGACGAGACCGCGGAGGTCGCGCGCACGGCGGGCGCGACGCTGCTCTTCCAGCCGCGACGCGGCATCATGTCGGCATCGGCGACCGGGTACGACGCGGCGACGGGCGACCTCATCGCCCGCATCGACGCGGACTCGCGGCCGCCGGCCGACTGGGCCGCGCGCCTCGTCGCGGCGTTCGAGGCCGAGCCCGCGCTGGACGTGCTGACGGGCCCGGGCGACTTCTACGGCGAGCGCGCGTGGGCGAACTGGATCGGCGAGCACATCTATCTCGCCGGCTACTTCCACGTCGTCGGCCCGTGGCTCGGCAACGCGCCCGTGTTCGGCTCCAACTTCGCCATGCGCGCCGCCGTGTGGGAGGCCGTCGGGCCGCTCGTGCATCGCGACGACCCCCGCATCCACGACGACCTCGACCTCACCCTGCATCTGCCGCTCGACGCGGTGGTGCGTTACGACCGGACGCTGCGCGTGGGGGTGTCGGCGCGGCCGTTCTCGAGCTGGCGCGGGCTGGGACGCCGCGTCGCGTGGGCGTACGTCACCTTCGCGGCGCACTGGCCCGCGGCATCCCCCTGGGGCCGCCGCGCGGCGCGGCGGCGGTGGCGGAACGACGTGGAACGACGGGGTTCGCTGCGCTGAGCCCGACGCCCTATTCGGCGTCCTGCGGCTGCTGCTCGACAGGGTCCGCCTGCCGGAAGAGGTACACCATGTCGAGCGCGAGCTGGTGCGGCGTGGTCTCGCACGGGCTGTGCCCGGTGATGTAGACGGCCGCGGTCGCCCCGATCTCACGCGCGAAGCGGTGGTAGCGCTTCGCGCGCCAGAGGTCGTGCTCGCCGGCGACCACGAGCTTGGGCAGCGCGGATGCGCGCAGCGCGGCTCTGACATCCGGCGTCTTCATCATCAGCCCGACGATGCCGTCGATGCTCTCGCGGCGCGTGTGCGCGAGGCGCTCGTTGGCGAACTTCAGGCGCTCGGGCGTCACCTTGCTGAAGTTCGTCCTGACGTTCCAGATCAGCACGCCGCCGCCGACGTGCTTCGTGTAGAACGGCAGCTGGGTCAGCCAGCCGATCGTGCGGATGCCGCGGAACACCTGGCCCGTGAGCGGCGGCGTCGCGAGCAGCGTGAGGCTGCGCACGAGATCGGGGCGCCGCACGGCGACGAGCTGCGCCACGATGCCCGCGAACGAGAAACCGAGCAGGTGCGCCGGGCCGGCCGACTCGAGGAAGGCGATCATGTCGTCGTAGAACAGGTCGTAGGTCCAGCCCTCGGTGCCCTGCGGGCCGGCCGCCGCCGACTCGTAGTTGCCGGGCAGGTCGTAGGACTGCACGAAGTAGCCCTCGTCGGCGAGGATCGGCGCGAGGTAGGCGAAGTCCTCCTTCGAACCGGTCGCGCCCGGCACCATCACGACGCGCTCGCCGGCCGGGTCGCCGAGGTCCCACGAGGCGAGCTTCCCGCTCGGGGCCGCAAAGTCGTAGGTGCGCGTGCCCGGGGGTGCGACGGCCCAGTCGATGGGAGGCAGCGCCTCGTCGAGTCCGATCGCGTTCTCTGCGGTCGTCGGGAGGCTCATGCCGGCTGCTCCGCCCGTTCGAAGGTCATGATCATGTCGCAAGCGAGTTGGTTCGGAGTCGTCTCGCACGGGCTGTGACCCGTGCGGTAGACCGCGAGTTCCGCCCCGATCCTAGCGGCGTAGGCGGCGTGGGCGCGCACCGACCAGAGATCGTGTTTTCCCGTCGCGACCAGGATCGGGATGCCGGCCGAGGCGACCCGGGCGGTGACATCCGGCGTCGCCATCATCAGCCCGACCATGTCGTCGACGCTCGCCCGCCGGGTCACCCCGAGCCGCCGCCGGACGAACTCGAGCCGCTGCTCGTCGACGCCGTTCTTGTTGGTGCGGATGCCCCAGACCAGCAGAGCCGCCCCGACCCGCGCCGAGAAGAACCGTGCGAGGAAGCCGACGATCTTCATGCGACGGAACACGTTGCCGGTGAGCGGCGGGGTCGTCAGCAGCGTGAGGCTGCGCAGCAGCTCGGGGCGCTCGGCGAGCACGAGCTGCGCGACGATGCCCGCGAAGGAGTAGCCGAGCACGTGCGCCGGCTCGCCCTGCTCGAGGAACGCGATCAGGTCGGCGGTGAACAGCGGGTAGTCGTACCGGCCGGATGCCGCGCTCGGGCCCGCCTGGGCGGAGTCGTATTGCCCCGCCAGGTCGAAGGTCTGCACGAAGTACCCCGCTGCGACGAGCGGCGGCGCGAGCAGCAGGAAGTCCTCCTTCGAGCCGGTCGCACCCGGCACCAGCACGACGCGCGCGGCCGCCGGGTCGCCGAGCGACCAGCCGGCGAGGGTGCCGCTCGGCGCTGCGAACCGGATCGGGACCGCGTGCGGGTCGGCCGCGAACCAGTCGATCGGCACGATCCGCGCATCGAGCTCCGCTGCACGCGCTCGCGCGCCCGCCGTCTCCATGCCTTCATTGTGCGCACCGCCGGGGTCGATTCGGCGGAAGTGTGTCGATTCGGCGGAGCCGTGCCAGGGAATGCTCCGCACAATCGGCCCGGATCCGCGCGCGGGGATGGTGCGGGTGCGGGGTCTCAGGCCTCGCCGGGGCCCTCGCCCGCGAGGCGCTCGGGCGAGAGCTCGGCCTCGACGGCCTCGCGCGTCATGAGGCCCGCCTCGACGACGAGGTCGGCGATGCTGCGGCCGGTCAGCAGCGCGGTCTTCGCCAGGGCGGCGGATGCCTGGTACCCGATGAGCGGCGTGAGCGCGGTCACGACGCTCACGCTCGAGCCCACCATCGCGGCGAGCCGCGCCTCGTTCGCGGTGATGCCCTCGACGCAGTTGACGCGCAGGGTGAGGAACGCCTGCCGCATCCACGTGATCGACTGCAGCAGCGAGTGGGCGATCACCGGCTCGAAGGCGTTGAGCTGCAGCTGCCCGGCTTCCACGGCCATGGTGACGGTGACATCCGCCCCGACGACCGAGAACGCGACCTGGTTGACCGCCTCGGGGATGACGGGGTTGACCTTGCCCGGCATGATCGACGACCCGGCCTGTTTCGGCGGCAGGTTGATCTCGCCCAGACCCGCCTGCGGGCCCGAGGAGAGCAGCCGCAGGTCGTTGCAGATCTTGGAGAGCTTGACCGCGGCGCGCTTGAGCGCCGACGAGAAGGTCATGAACACGCCGGTGTCGCTCGTCGCCTCGATCAGGTCGCCCGCGGTGGTGAGCTGGATGCCCGAGATCTCGGAGAGGTGACGGCGCACGGCTGTCGTATAGCCCGGCTCCGCGTTGATGCCCGTGCCGATCGCCGTCGCCCCGAGGTTGATCTCGGAGAGCAGGGGCAGCGTCTCGCCGATGCGCTGGAGGTCCTCGGTCATGGTCGTGGCCCAGCCGTGGAACTCCTGTCCGAGGGTGAGCGGCACGGCATCCTGCAGCTGCGTGCGGCCGATCTTCAGGATGTGCGCGAACTCGCGGCCCTTGGCGGAGAAGGCGTCGCGCAGGGCGCGCATCTCATCGAGCATGCTCGAGAGGGAATACATCATCGCGAGCTTGATCGCCGTCGGGTAGACGTCGTTGGTCGACTGGCTGCGGTTGACGTCGTCGATCGGGTGCAGGAACGCATAGTCGCCCTTGGCATGGCCGCCGAGCTCGAGCGCACGGTTGGCGATGACCTCGTTCGCGTTCATGTTCGTCGAGGTGCCCGCGCCGCCCTGGATGACGCCGACGACGAACTGCTCGTGCAGCGCTCCCCCGGCGATCTCGGCGCAGGCCGTGTCGATGAGCTCGGCCTTGCCCGGGTCGAGCACGCCGAGCTCGGCGTTGGCGCGCGCGGCGGCCTGCTTGACGTGCACGAGCGCTCGCACGAGCTCGGGGTAGACCGAGATCGGCCGCTTCGTGATCGGGAAGTTCTCGACGGCGCGTGCCGTGTGCACGCCCCAATATGCCTCGTCGGGAATCTGATGGGTCCCCAGCGAATCGGATTCGGTGCGCACGCGCCCTCCCCTGTTCGGAATCGCTCGGCTGGTCAGCTGATCCGGCCGAGCACCTTGCGGATCAGATTCTCGCGCGCCGGCGTGTAGGGCGGCGCGATGAGCTGGATCGTGTCGGGCGAGAGCGGCTTGCTCAGCACGGCCTTGGCGTGGCTGAACAGCTCGACCGAGCGGCGGCCGTGGTAGGCGCCCATGCCGCTCGCTCCGACCCCGCCGAAGGGCAGCGCGTGCACGCCGATATGGCCGAGCGGGATGCCGAAGCCGAGCGCCCCCGACGAGGTCTCGGTCGTGAACCGCTTCTTGGTGCGGGCGTCCTCCGTGAAGACGTAGAGCGCGAGCGGCTTGTCGTGCGCGTTGATGTAGCGGATCGCGTCGTCCAGCCCGGTCACCGTGACCATCGGCAGGATCGGCCCGAAGATCTCCTGCTGCATGACCGGGGCGTCGCGCGGCACGTCGGCGAGCACCGTCGGGGCGAGGTAGCGCTCGGCGGCATCCGTCTGCCCGCCCGTCACGACCTCGCCCGCGCCGAGCAGCCCCGAGAGCCGCGCGAAGTGCCGGTCGTCGACGACGCGGCCGTAGTCGGGGCTCGCCGCCGGGTCGGCGCCGAAGTAGCGCTCAACCTGGCGCGCGAGCGCCGGCCCGAGCTTCGCCTGCACCTCGGCCGTCGCGAGCACGTAGTCGGGCGCGATGCACGTCTGCCCGGCGTTGACGAAGCGCCCCCACGCGATGCGTGCGGCGGCCGCGTCGAGGTCGACCGTGTCGTCGATGTAGGTCGGCGACTTGCCGCCGAGCTCGAGGGTCACGGGGGTCAGGTGCTTCGCCGCGGCCTCGAGCACGATGCGCCCGACGGTGCCGTTGCCCGTGTAGAAGATGTGGTCGAAGCGCTGGGCGAGCAGCTCGGTCGTCTCGGGAACCCCGCCCTCGACGACCGCGACGGCCTCGGGGTCGAGGTACCTCGGCACGAGCTCGCCGAGCAGCCGGGCCGTCGCCGGGGCGAGCTCGCTCGGCTTGATCACGACCGCGTTGCCCGCGGCGAGCGCGCCGATCGCCGGGGCGAGCGTGAGCTGCACGGGGTAGTTCCACGGAGCGATGATCGCGACGACGCCGAGCGGCTCGAGCACGACCTTCGCCGATGCGGGCAGCAGCGCGGCGGGCACGGGCACGCGCATCGGGCGCAGCCAGCCCCTGAGGTGCGCCGCGACGCTGCCGAGCTCGGCGCGCGTGAAGCCGATCTCGGAGTACTGGGCCTCAGCGCCCGACTTGCGCAGGTCGGCCCACAGCGCGGCCTCGAGCGCGGGGCCGTTCTCGGCGAGCAGAGCGTCCAGGCGGGCGAGCTGGGTGCGGCGCCACGCGAGCGGCTTCGTGCGGCCCGCGTCGAACGCGGCGCGCAGGCCCGCGACCGTGGCCGCGATCGGCGTGCGGGTGGCGGATGCCTCGGCCGAGGCATCCTCGATCGGCTTCTGCTCGCTCATCGTGGCGCTCCCCCTTCTAGTCGACCGGCGTCAGCAGCAGGTCCGTGTGCGAGGTCAGACCGAGGTCGGGCGTGAAGCGCGCCGTGAGCTGCGGCCCCTCGGGCCCGTCGGCGATGAGCCGCCACACCCAGCGGAAGGGCGTGCCGATCAGCTGCACGTGCAGTTCCAGCGCGCCGTCGTGCGCCCAGCTCGCCCGCGCGGCGCACGGCACGATCGGCAGCGACTCGAGCGGCGACGACGTCTGGCCGTAGACCCAGTCGCGGCGGCCGGCGACGAGCGATGCGACGCCCGCCTTCGTGGTGAAGTCGAAGGCGACCGAGTCCGGGGCGAAGCGCACCGCGAGCCTCTCGATGCCCGAGGGGTTGCCCTGGAGCGCGAAGGTGCGGCCGTCGAGGGATGCCTCGGCCGCGGCATCCGGCTCGGCCGGCGTCGGCTCGGGCACCGCGCGCCCCTCGAGCGCGAGAGCGCGCCCGTCGGGCTCCCCGGCCCCCTCGTGCCCGGGCGTCACACCGGGCAGCAGCTCGCGCCAGATCGTCGTGAGGATCTGGTTCGCGTCCGACGAGCCCGAGGTCGTCGTGACGACGAGGTCCAGCTCGGGGATGACGACGGCGAACTGACCGCACATGCCGTCTGCACGGAAGCCGTGCGACGAGCGCCACAGCTGGAAGCCGTAGCCGAGGCGCGACTCGATGCTCGGCTCGAACCACGGGTTGCGCGTCTGCCACGAGCTCGCCTGGTCGACCCACTCGGCGGGGACGAGCTGACGCCCCTCCCACTCGCCGCGCTGCAGCAACAGCTGGCCGAGCTGCGCGAGCTGGCGGGTCGTGAGCTTGAGGCCCGTGCCGCCGTGCTCGATGCCGCGGGCGTCGCGCTCCCAGAACGGCGTCTCCCAGCCGAGCGGCTGGAAGAGGCGCGAGGTGAGGTACTCGGAGACGCTCACACCCGTGCGGCGCGTGACCGCCGCGGCGAGCGCATAGGTGCTCGCGGTGCTGTAGACGTAGTGCTCGCCGGGCGGGTAGGGCGCGGGCGACTCGAAGAACAGCTCCGCCCAGTCGCGCTCGGGCAGCGCCATGAAGACGCCCCAGAGGTCGTCGGGGTGGCCCGTCGTCATGGTCAGCAGGTGGCGGATCGTCTGGCCCGGGATCTCGCGGAGCTCGGGGAAGACCGCGTGGGTCGGCTCATCGAGCGCCAGCAGCCCCTCGGAGATCGCGAGGCCGACGGCGAGCGACGTGAACGTCTTGCTGACCGAGAACATCATGTGCGGGTCCTCGGGGCGATAGGGATGCCACCACCCCTCGGCCGCGACGCGCCCGTGCCGCGCGATCACGAGGCCGTGCACGCCGTGCTTGCCTGCGTCGAGCGCATCCGCGAAGCGCGTGATCGCCGCGGGGTCGATACCAAGGGATTCCGGACTCGAGAGCTCCATCGCCATGAGATCGACAGTAGTGGCATCCCTTCGGCAGAATTCGGCTCATGCCTTTGACTTGGACCACGCACGGCGACGGCAAGGCCATCGCCCCCGACGCGATCGTCACCCCGGGCGAGCGCCTCAGCTGGCCGCGCACGATCGGGATCGGCGCCCAGCACGTCGTCGCGATGTTCGGCGCGACCTTCCTCGTGCCCGTGATCACGCACTTCCCGCCCGCCACGACGCTGCTGTTCTCGGGCATCGGCACCCTGCTGTTCCTGCTCATCACCGGCAACCGCCTGCCGAGCTATCTCGGCTCGTCGTTCGCGTTCCTCGCGCCGATCGCGGCCGCGATGGGCGAGAAGTACACGAAGCTCGACCATATCCCCTCCGCGTTGTTCGGCATCGTCGCCGTCGGCGTGCTGCTCGCGATCGTCGGCGCGATCGTGATGGTCACGGGCACGGCGTGGATCGACGCGCTCATGCCGCCCGTCGTCGCGGGTGCGATCGTGGCGCTGATCGGCTTCAACCTCGCCCCCACGGCGGGCGCCAATTTCGCCAAGGGTCCGCTCACGGCGGGCATCACCCTGGCCGCGATCGTACTGATCGCGGTGCTGTTCCGCGGCCTGCTCGGCCGGCTGTCGATCTTCCTCGGCGTCGTCGTCGGCTGGATCGCCGCGGGGCTGCAGGGCCAGGTCGACTTCTCGCAGGTCGGCAAGGCGGCCTGGTTCGGCCTGCCCCACTTCCAGCTGCCGGCCAACCCCTTCGACGGCGCGCTGCCGACGTGGACGCTGCTGCCCGTCTTCCTGCCGATCGTGCTCGCGCTCATCGCCGAGAACGTCGGGCACATCCGCGGCGTCGCCGCGATGGCGGGCCAGCCCGAGCTGAACAGGCAGACCGGCCGGGCGCTGCTCGCCGACGGCCTGTCGACGATGCTCGCGGGCTTCTTCGGCGGCTCGGGCACGACGACCTACGGCGAGAACATCGGCACGATGGCCGCGACGCGCGTCTATTCGACCGCGGCGTACTGGGTCGCCGGCATCATCGCGATCCTGCTCGGCCTGTGCCCGAAGGTCGGCGCGATCATCTTCGCGATCCCCTCGGGCGTGCTCGGCGGCGCGACCGTCGCGCTCTACGGCCTGATCGGCGTCATCGGCATCAAGATCTGGATCGACAACAAGGTCGACTTCTCGCGCCCCCGCAACCAGTTCGCCGCCGCGATCGCGCTGGTGATCGGCATCGCGAACATCACCCTGACCTTCGGCCAGGTGCAGATCGCCGGCATCGCGCTCGGCGCGATCGCGGCGGTCGTCGTGTACCACGTGATGACCTGGATCGGGCGGGCGCGCGGGACCGCGTAGACCGCGCACACAGCCGATTCGTAGCGGGGGATGTCTGATGCCGGGACATCCCCCGCTCCCGTACGCTCTTCACCGTGACGAACACGACTGCGGAGGGAAAGCCGCTCAAGGACTGGTTCCTGAGAGGCATGACCGACATCCGAGGCACCCAGGTCGGGCCGCACAGCGCCGACTCGGAGAAGCCCGCCTCGTGGTGGCGCGTCATGTGCCTCACGGGCCTCGACTACTTCTCGACCCTCGGCTACCAGCCGGCCATCGCGGCCCTGGCCGCGGGCCTCATCGCCCCGTTCGCCACCGTGGTCCTCATCCTCCTCACGCTCTGCTGCGCGCTGCCCGTCTACCGCCGGGTCGCGCGCGAGAGCTTCAAGGGCTCGGGCTCGATCGCCATGCTCGAGCGCCTGCTGCCCTACTGGTGGGGCAAGCTCTTCGTGCTCGTCCTGCTCGGCTTCGCCGCGACCGACTTCATGATCACGATGACGCTGTCGGCGGCGGACGCCACGGCGCACGCCCTCGAGAACCCCCTGACCCCCGGGTGGATGTCGGGCACCGGCTGGCAGATCGGCATCACCCTCATCCTGCTCGCGGCCCTCGCGGCCGTCTTCCTGCGCGGCTTCCGCGAGGCGATCGGCATCGCCGTCGTCCTGGTCGCCGTCTACCTCGTCCTCAACGCCGTCGTCGTGGTGGTCGCGCTCACCCACATCGCCGACCACCCGTTCCTCGTCCATGACTGGTGGTCCGCGATGTTCCGCGCGAACGGCAACTGGTTCGCCGTCATCGGCATCTCGCTGCTCGTCTTCCCCAAGCTCGCGCTCGGCATGTCGGGCTTCGAGACCGGCGTCGCCGTCATGCCGCAGATCAAGGGCGGCCCGCACGACACCGCCCGCATGCCGATCGGCCGCATCCATGGCACGAAGCGCCTGCTGCTCACCGCGTCGCTCATCATGAGCGCGTTCCTCATCACCTCGAGCTTCACGACGACGCTGCTGATCCCGCAGAAGGAGTTCCAGGCCGGCGGCCATGCGAACGGCCGCGCGCTCGCGTATCTGGCCCACGAGTACCTCGGCTCGGGCTTCGGCACGGTGTACGACATCTCGACCATCTGCATCCTGTGGTTCGCCGGCGCCTCAGCCATGGCCGGTCTGCTCAACCTCGTGCCGCGCTATCTGCCCCGGTACGGCATGGCACCGCAGTGGGCGTCCGCCGTGCGTCCGCTCGTCGTCGTCTTCGCCCTCATCGCCTTCCTCATCACGCTGGTCTTCCGCGCGAATGTCGACGCGCAGGGCGGCGCGTACGCGACCGGTGTGCTGGTCCTGATGACCTCGGCGGCCGTCGCCGTCACGGTGTCGGCGTTCCGACATCGGCAGAAGAAGCGCGTGTGGGCCTTCGGCTTCGTCACCGTCGCGTTCCTCTACTCGACCATCGTCAACGTCATCGAGCGGCCGGACGGCGTGCGCATCGCGGCGCTCTTCATCCTCGGCATCCTCGTCATCTCGTTCATCTCGCGCGCCAAGCGCTCGTTCGAGGTGCGCGCGAAGGCCGTCACGTTCGACGGCGTCGCCGAGTCGTGGCTGCAGGAGGACGCCGAGGACGAGTCCGGCGTGATCCGCATCGTGGCGCACGAGCCGGGCCCCGACACCGCCGAGGAGTACGCGGCCAAGAGCAAGTCCGAGCGCTACTACAGCCACCTGCCCGCCGCGAGCCGTCTGCTGTTCCTCGAGGTGCTGCCCAAGCCCCGCACGAAGGAGGACTCGTCCGACTTCGTCGAGGAGCTGTACGTGCGCGGGGTCGAGAAGCACGGCTTCCGCGTGCTGCAGCTCGAGAGCATCTCGATCCCGAACGCGATCGCCGCGGTGCTGCTCGAGGTGCGCGACCAGACCGGCATCGTGCCGAGCGTCTACTTCCAGTGGAACGAGGGCAACCCGATCTCCAACATGGCGCGCTTCCTGCTCGACGGCTCGGGCGAGATCGCGCCCGTCACACGCGAGGTGCTGCGCGAGGCCGAGAAGAATCCGAAGCGCCGGCCCATCGTGCACGTGAGCTGAGCGGGACGGGTCGGCGGGGCCGCCTCATCAGGCGGCCGTCCGATCAGTCGAGGATGACGCGGCCGCTGACCTGGCCGATGAACCGCTGCAGGTGCTCGTACACCTCGAGGGACTCGGGCCGGGCGGCGTCCTGCTGCCAGGTGTGCTCGGTGCCCCGCGCGTCCCAGCCGTAGCTGACGAACTCGACGGGGATGCCGTGCGCCTTCGCGCTCTCGGTGAAGTTGACGTTCGCGCGATAGAAGATGTCGCGCTCGCTCGTCGTCACGAGGACGGGCGGGTAGTTCTCGTCGAGCCACTCGATGGGGCTGAGCCAACGGGATGCCTTCTCGAGCGATGCCGGCTTCATCCGGTGCCGGCGGTACCCGGGCAGCAGCATCCGCGCGAAGTCGTGGCTCATGATGAAGCCCTGCTCGAACACCACGGAGAAGTCGACCGCACCGCAGTGCAGCACGAGGCCGCCGAGTTCCTCACGTGTGATCGCGGGGCGCAGGTGGAAGTGGTCGGCGAGCTCGGGACGGGTCGTGGTCGCGCCGATCAGCGCCGCGATCTGCGCACCGGCCGAGTCGCCGCCGAGGACGATCTTCGCGGGGTCGCCGCCGTGCTCGCCGATGTGGTTCACGACCCAGCGCAGCGCGTCGTTCGCGTCGTGCAGCATGTGCCGCATGCCGAAGCCGCCGCCGCGCAGCCCCGCGCGCCGGTAGTTCACGTTGACGACGACGATGCCCGTGTCGGCCTGCACCGCACAGTACTTCGTGAGTGCGGACTTGTCGCCGCTCGTCCAGCCGCCGCCGTGGAAGTACACGTAGACCGGCAGCTTCTGCCGGTTCTCGATGGCACGGTGCGGGGTGAGCACGTCGAGCCGGTGGCCCGGGTGGTGGTCGCCGACGTAGTCGACGTCGAGCAGGTAGTCGACCGAGCGCAGCGGGTTCGCGTTGAGCATGCGCGACTGCAGCGGCGCGAACGGCAGCATCATCGCGGTCCACAGCCAGGGACCGACGGGGAACGGGGCGGTGCGGCTACCCGCGCGACGCGGCATCGAGTTCCGCCAGGAGTGCCCCTGCGTAGGCGGTCTCAGGGTCGTCTGCATCGAATTCCTGCCGTTCGGCGCCGTCGCGCAGAGCCACTCGCCACCGGCCGTCGCCCAGTGCTTCCAACCTCGAGAACGCGGTGCCGAGGGCCTGCCGCAGTTGGTCTTCGCGCGGCATCCACAGCGCCTGCTCGAGCGCGACCGAGTCGAGGGCCCACTCGGTCGTGCCGTTGAAGCCGAGGATCGTGCCGGTGTCGAACTCGTGCGGCTCGACCGTCATGTCGGAGACCGTGAAGGTCTCGTCGCCCGCGAACTCGGGCCCGTCTATCCGGAAGAAGTCGCCGGATGCCGGGTGCCATTCGAGCCCGGCGCCCCGCAGGCGCCGAGCGAGCGGACTCGCGATCACACGCTCATTATGAACCGCGAACCGGCGCCCCGGCCGGGGGCTTGCTATGCGCCCGCTGAAAGCTGCACGACTATCGCGTGACGACGACGACCTTGCCGCGCACGTGACCGGTCTGCAGCAGCGCGTAGGCGTCGACGACGCGCTCGACCGGGAAGACCGCCTCGATCGGCACTACGACGCGCCCCTCCGCGACGAGCCGCACGACCTCGGCGAACTGCTCCATCGTCGCCTGCGGGTTGCCGACGCCCTGCGCGCCGCGATGGCCGCGGGCGGCGATCGTGTTGATGCGGTCGAGCGGGATGCCGAGCGCCAGCGCCGCGTCGACACTCTCCGGCCCGTGGTTGTCGAGCGCCGCCGTGAAGCCCTGCGGCACGGCATCCTGCAACCGCTCCATCAGGCCGTCGCCGTAGGCGACGGGCACCACGCCGAGCCCGCGCAGGAAGTCGTGGTTGCGCTCGCTCGCCGTGCCGACCACGGTCGCGCCGCGCAGCACCGCGAGCTGCGCGGCGATCACGCCCACTCCCCCGGCGGCGGCGCTGACGAGCACCGTGTCACCGTGCCCGACCCCGACGGCGTCGAGTGCGGCGATCGCCGTGCGCCCCGCGACCGGCAGCGCGGCCGCGGTGTCGTAGTCGAGGGCGGCGGGCTTGGCGAGCAGGATGCCGTCGCGGCCGCCGTCCCCGCCCTCGGCCCGCACGATCACGAAGTCGCCGACGCCGTGGTGCCTCCGGCCACCGAGCACGGCATCCCCGAGCACGAAGCCGGCCACGCCCTCCCCGAGCTCGTCGATGTCGCCCGCGAAGTCGAAGCCGGCTCCGATGCCGGCCGACGGGTCAACGAGCCCGTAGTTCGCCGCGCCGACCACCGAGGCCATGATCTTGAAGTCGACCGGGTTGAGGCCGGAAGCGCGCACCTGCACGCGCACCTCGCCGGGGCCGGGGTGCGGCGGCTCGTCGTGGACGACGCGCAGCACGTCTGCCACGGCGCCGAAGCGGTCGAATCGGGCGAAGCGTGCCATGCCCGCAACGCTAACGTGGTGAGGGTGACCGAGTCCGCCCCCGTGGCCAAGAAAGTCCCGTTCGAGCGCACCTTCCACGGCGACGTCGTCGTCGACGAGTACGAGTGGCTGCGTGCCAAGGACGACCCCGAGGTCGTCGCGCACCTCACCGCCGAGAATGCCTACACCGAGGCGCGCAACGCGCACCTCGCGCCGCTGCGCGCGGCGATCTTCGACGAGATCAAGTCGCGCACCCTCGAGACCGACCTGAGCGTGCCCGTGCGCGAGGGCGGCTGGTGGTACTACTCGCGCTCGTTCGAGGGCAGGCAGTACGGCGTGCAGTGCCGCGCACCGATCACCGGGCCCGATGACTGGACGCCGCCGCGCCCGGCCGAGGTCGACGCTGCCCAGGCCGCCGTGCCCGGCGAGCAGGTGCTCTTCGACGCGAACGTCGAGGCCGCGGGCCACGACTTCTTCTCGCTCGGCACCTTCGACGTCTCGACCGACGGCACGCTGCTCGCCTATGCGGTCGACGTCGAGGGCGACGAGCGGTACACCCTGCGCGTGCGCGACCTCGCGACGGGTGCGGACCTCGACGACGAGGTGCCCGACACCTCGTCCGGCGCGTTCTTCTCCCCCGACGGGCGCTTCGTGTTCTACACGACCGTCGACGACGCCTGGCGGCCCGACACCGTGTGGCGGCACGAGCTCGGCACGCCGGCATCCGCCGACGTCACGGTCTTCCACGAGCCCGACGAGGCGTTCTGGGTGGGCGCGGGTCTGACCCGCAGCCGGCACTACATCGAGGTCGGCGCATCGTCGTCCGTGACGAGTGAGTCGTGGCTGATCGATGCGGATGCCCCGACATCCGCCCCGCGCATCGTGTGGCCCCGCCGCGACGGCGTGGAGTACGAGGTCGAGCACGCGATCGTCGGCGGCGAGGACCGCCTGCTCATCCTGCACAACGACGGCGCCCCGAACTTCGAGCTCGTCGAGGTGCCGGCGTCAGACCCGTCCGCGACACCGCGCGTGCTGATTGGACACGACCCGGCTGAACGGCTCGAGGGCGTTGATGCTTTCGCGCAGCGCCTTGTCGTCGAGTATCGGCGGAAAGGGCTAACGCGCCTCGACGTCCTCGAGTTGAGCGGCGCCCCCGCCGCGCACGACGGCGATGGTGTCGGTGACTACGACGGCGCATACGGCTGGCGGGTCGAGCTGAAGTTCGATGAACCGCTGTACACGGTGGGCATGGGCGCCAACCCCGAGTGGCACCAGCCGACGATCCGCCTCGGCTACGGCTCGATGGTGACGCCGTCGACCGTGCTCGACTACGAGCCCGCGACGGGCGAGCGCCGCGTGCTCAAGCAGCAGCCCGTGCTCGGCGGCTACGACCCGGCGCGCTACGCCCAGCGTCGCGAGTGGGCCGTCGCCGAGGACGGCACGCGCGTGCCGATCTCGCTCGTCTACCGGCGCGACCTCGTCGACGCGGGGAACGACGGCGCACCGGGGATGCCGGCGCCGCTCGAGCTGTACGGCTACGGCTCGTATGAGCACAGCATCGACCCGTCGTTCTCGATCGCGCGCCTGTCTCTGCTCGACCGTGGCGTCGTGTTCGCGGTCGCGCACGTGCGCGGCGGCGGCGAGCTCGGCCGGTTCTGGTACGAGGACGGCAAGAAGCTCACGAAGAAGAACACCTTCACCGACTTCGTCGCGTGCGCGCGGCATTTGATCGACTCCGGCTGGACGACGCCCGAGCGCATGGTCGCCGAGGGCGGCAGCGCGGGCGGCCTGCTGATGGGCGCGGTCGCCAACCTCGCGCCCGAACTGTTCGCCGGCATCCTCGCCGACGTCCCGTTCGTCGACGCGCTGACCTCGATCCTCGATCCGTCGCTGCCGCTCACGGTCATCGAGTGGGACGAGTGGGGCGACCCGCTGCACGACGCCGCCGTGTACGAGTACATGCGCTCGTACACACCGTACGAGAACGTGCGGCTGGGTGCCGCCTACCCGCCGATCCTCGCGGCGACGAGCCTCAACGACACACGCGTGCTCTACGTCGAGCCCGCCAAGTGGGTGGCGCGCCTGCGCGAGCTCGGTGCGGATGCCCAGCTCAAGATCGAGATGGCCGCCGGTCACGGCGGCGTCTCGGGTCGTTACAACGCGTGGCGCCAGCGCGCGTGGGAACTCGCCTGGCTGCTCGACCGACTGGGCCTGGCGGGTTGAGCCCGGCCGGCCGCTGACCCGGCTGAGGGATCAGCCGAAGAGCAGCGCCGCCTCTTCCCACCGCTTGCGCGGCACGGAGTTGAGGCGGCGGGTGGCCTCGGTGATGCTCACGTCGACGACATCGGTGCCGCGCAGGGCCACCATGGTGCCCCAACGGCCCTCCTGCACGGCGTCCACCGCGGCCATGCCGAAGCGGGTCGCGAGCACGCGGTCGAACGCGCTCGGAGCGCCGCCGCGCTGGATGTGGCCGATGACGGTCGCGCGGGACTCGATGCCCGTGCGCTCCTCGATCATGGGCGCGAGCACGTCGGCGATGCCGCCGAGCAGCGGGCGGCCGAAGGGATCGAGGCCCTTGTGCGAGTGCGCACCGTCCATCGTGGGCAGGTGGAAGCCCTCGCTGACGACGATGACGGGCGCGCGGCCGCGGTCGCGGACCGACTCGACCCACTCGCAGATCTGCTCGATCGTGGTCGACACCTCGGGAATGAGGATCGCGTGGGCGCCGCCGGCCATGCCGGCGTGCAGGGCGATCCAGCCGACATAGCGGCCCATGACCTCGACGACCATGCACCGCGCGTGCGACTCGGCGGTCGTGCGCAGGCGGTCGATCGCCTCGGTCGCGATGCCGACGGCGGTGTCGAAGCCGAAGGTGTAGTCGGTCGCGTAGAGGTCGTTGTCGATCGTCTTCGGAACGCCGACGATCTTGAGGCCGTCGTCCGAGAGACGGCGCGCGGCGGTCAGAGTGCCCTCGCCACCGATCGCGATGATCGCGTCGATGCCGTTCTTGTCGAGCACCTTCTGGATGTTCTCGGGGCCGCCGTTCGCCTCGTACGGGTTGGTGCGGCTCGAGCCGAGGATCGTGCCGCCCTCCTTCGAGAGACCGCGGACCCGGTGCCGCGGGAGCTCCATGATGTCGCCTTCGACGACGCCCTTCCAGCCCCAGCGGAAGCCCACGAAGTCGTGCCCGTAGACACGCTCGCCCTTGAGGACCGCAGCCCTGATCACCGCGTTGAGACCCGGGCAGTCACCGCCCGAGGTCAGAATTCCGATCCGCATCCGCCGCTCCTTCTGCTCGTGAGCCTATCGACACGACGGCACCCCGTGCTGCCGTCGCACCCAAACCGCGATCTGATCGATCAGGACAGGCCGAGTGCGCGGGCCAGCTTGGAACCCGACGAGGGCGGCTGCGCGCCGGCCTCCGCGAGGCGCGCCTCGATCGCGTCGAGCAGCGCGGCGCGGTCGGATGCCTCGCCGACGCTGCCCGCGTCGAGCAGCTCGACCTCCCATTCCTGCCACCGCCGCTGCGTGCCGTTCCCGGGCCCGTCGCGCAGGTCGGTCGCGAGCACGTGGTCGTCGGCGAGCTCGGCGAGCGCACCGCCGTCGGCGTCGCGCAGCACTGTCGCGATGCGGTGGTTCTGAACGCGCGCAATCGGCACGAGCGGTGCGTCGTCGATGAACTCGGCGAGGGCGGCGCGGATATCGTCGGGCACGCCCTCGTCGTCGCCGAGCGCGAACTGCTGCTCGCGGCGCCCTTCCTCGAGCGGCGGCCACTTGATGTGCCAGCCGGCGTCGTGGCCGCCGACGCGGCGACGCATGGCGATGCGGCGCCGTGCGAGCGCGAGGTCGACGGTGTCGTAGTAGGTCGCGTCGAGGTCGTAAGCGTCGGATTCATCGGCGGATGCCACGCGCCCGGCGCCCACGAGAGAGGGCACCTGCGCCGCCGCGTCGACGTCGTACTTCCGCTCGATCTCCACTGCGCCGGAACCCATGACCCCAGTGTGCGGCATGCCGGCGCGCGATCTCGAATCAGCGGGCGCGGCAGGGGCGACGCCGCCCGTCGAGGTCGCTTGCTAGCGTGGCGGCGTGGCGACGGTGTTGGTCATTCACGCACATCCAGATGACGAGGTGTTCGCGAACGCCGGGCGCCTGGCCGCGCTCACCGCCGAGGGGCATCGCGTCGTCGGGGTGATCGCGACGGGCGGCGAAGCCGGCGAACTGCACGCCACAGGCGACCCGTCCGAGGCACTGATACGACGGCTGCAGAAATACGAGCATGCGCTCGACCGCCTCGGCGCCTCATCCTGGCAATGGCTCGAGCCCGGCGCGGAGTGGGTCGATCTGCCGAGCGGCCCCCACGTCGCGGATGCCGACCCCGGGCGCCTGCGCGCTGCCGTCGATCGCCTTTTGACCGAGCACGACCCCCACGCGGTGTTGACCGTCGGGGCGGACGGTCTCACGCGACATCCCGATCACATCGCCGTCGGCCGGGCCGTGCGCGCCGCGGTACGCGACCGATCGCTCGACGGCGGCGCCTGGGGTGCGCGGCTCCGCCGCGCCGACGTGGATGCCGGCGCCGAGCTCGCGCGCCGCTTCGCCGCAGGACGCCCGATCGGCTCGGGGCGGGTGCGCGGGACATCCGCCGAGCTCGCCGTCTTCGACGTGACGGCGCAGACAGCAACGCGGCGAGCGGCCCTCGACGCCTACGCCGACGGTCTCGGCACCCGCACGCTCGGTGAACTGATCGGCGCGGCCGACCGGATCGGCGACTCCCTGCTGTTGCGGGCTGTCTTCGACGCCGGAGACTGGCGCACCGAGAACTACGAGCGATTGGATGCCGCGCGCTGACGGCCCATCGGGCGATCGGCCTCATCGAGCAACGACTGCGCGATCGTGCGGTCGAGGGTGGAGACACCCGACTCGGATGAGGCCGGGTCGAGCCAGCGCAGATCGATCAGCTCGTTCGACACCTCGAGGTGCGGCCGCGCGTCGACGGTGGCGGAGTAGATCGCCGCATACTCCGTCCGCTCGAGGTTCAGCAGCTCGAAAGCCGCGAGACCGCGCCACTCCAGCTGACCCTCGTCCAGCGCGACCCCGGTCTCCTCGTGGAGCTCGCGCCGCGCCGCCGCGCGCGGGGTCTCCCCCGCTTCGATCATGCCGCCCGGCAGCTCCCATTCCCGACGCCAGCGATTCAGGCCGAACAACACCGCACCGTCGACGAGCAGCACAACGAGGGCGAGCGGACACGGCACGCCATCGACGACGGCCGCCGTCGGCTCCGCCGCGAACCACAGCCTCGTCAGCCTCTGGCCTCGATCGTCGACGGCGAGCGCGGTTGTCATGCGAGGAGCCTCGCACAACGCCCGCCGATACGCTGGCGCGATGGATCGTCTGACCGCCGCCCGCTGGCCGCTGCGGACCGAGCGCCTGAGCATCCGCCGCGCGACCGACGCCGATGCCGAGGCGACCTGGGTCTGGCGGCGGCTGCCCGAGGTCGCGGAGTGGATCTCGCGCGGCCCTTCCGATTTCGAGACCTACCGGGCGCAGTTCACCGAGCCGGCGCGGCTGTCGTCCTTGCTCGTCATCGCGCTCGACGACCCCGCCGATCCCGATCGTCGCGGCCGCCTGATCGGCGATGTGATGCTGTGGGTCGAGGATGCCTGGGCGCAAGCCGAGATCGCGACGAGCGCCGCGGGCACGCAGGCCGTGCTCGGCTGGACCCTCGACCCCGCCTTCCACGGTCGCGGCTACGCCACCGAGGCCGTGCGCGCGGTGATCGACACCTGCTTCGGGCCGCTGGGCCTGCGCCGCGTGCACGCCGGCTGCTTCGCGGCGAACGAGCCGTCGTGGCGCCTGATGGAACGCCTCGGCATGCGCCGCGAGGAATACAGCCGTGCGAGCGGCCTGCACCGCTCGGGCGTCTGGATGGACGGCATGGACTACGCCCTGCTCGCCGAGGAATGGCCGGCGGCCGGCCGCAGAACCACGCACGGCTGACCCGCCGCGGATTCCGTACCCCTCGAGCTGTTCACCTCTGCCAGAATGCGTCCATGGGGGACACACGGGGGGATCTTGCGCGCGCATCCGTGATGCCGTCGTCACCGTCGAAGCGGCCCGGGGCGGGTGATCGCGTCGCCTTCGTGCTGCTCACGGTGCTGCTCGCGGTCATCGTCGCGGCCTTCGGGCTGATAATCGCCGTGGCCGACGCCGTCGGCGCGCCCTACCCTGCGCACGGGGCGCACCGGCACTTCGAGGCCGTGGCCGTGAACGTCGAGGCGTACGTCCTCGTGGGCATCCTGATCGCCGTGCTCGTCGTCGGCGTGGTGCGCTGGGTGCGCGGCCGGTCGACGTGGCTCGTCCCGCTGCTCGGCCTGGGCGCCATGGTGCTGACGTTCGCCGTCGAGGCGCTCGTCGACCACCTGCTGTTCCCGTAGCAAACGCAGCGCGGCTCGCGGCCGGACCCGCATGAACGCACCCTTTCTGGATGCCCGGGCCCGGCGTAGCCTGACGCCATGAGCGACAGTCGAGCAGACGGTTTCGATGACGACGACGTCGACATCGAAGACGAATTCCCGGAAGACGCCGAAGACTATGAGCCCGAGCCCAACGTGCTCGATGAGGACGATCTCGACCTCGACGACGACTTCGAGTCCGACCAGGAGGTCTTCCCCGACGACGAGCGCCCCACCGGCTACGACGACGAAGACGAGGACGACGAGGAGTTCGACGACTTCGACGAGGTCGAGTAAGCGGACGCCTCGGCCTCCATTCGCCGCAGGCGGCTCAGTCGACCAGCGGTGACACGGCTACCCGTTCAGCGCGTCCCGCAGCAGCGCGACGAGCGCGTCGAGCTGAACGGATGCCTCCGAGCCCGGCTCCACGTCGATGCCGTCGAGCGCGCGCAGGGCGAGGCCCTGCTTCGCGTCGATGAGCTCGGCGATCTTCGAGTCGATCGTCTGCGCGGCGACGATGCGCCACGCGGTGACCGGCTCCTCCTGCCCGATGCGGTGCACGCGGTCGATGGCCTGCGTCTGCTCGGCCGAGGTCCACGACAGCTCGGCGAGCACGACGTTCGACGAGACCTGCAGGTTGATGCCGACGCCCGCCGCCGTGAGCGAGCAGACGACGACCGAGACCTCGGGGTCGTTCGTGAACGCGTCGATCGCCTTCTGGCGCTCGATCGCGGACTGGTCGCCGCGGATCGACACCGACTTCAGCTCGCGGGCCGAGAACAGCGCCTCGGCCTGGTCCATGACGTCGATGTGCTTCGCGAAGAACACGACCTTGCCGGTCGAGCGCGCGAGCTGCGCGGCGTAGTCGGCCGCGAGACCGGCCTTCGCCTGACCGATCCTGCGCACCATCGTGAAGACGTTCTCGCCGGACTTGGCGTTCTTCGACTCCTCGAGCTCGGCATGGGCGACCGTGCGGATGAGGTACTCGCGCCGGGCATCCGCATCGCCCTCGAAGCGCTCGCCGACGCCGGCCGACTGCGCCCGCTGGAAACGTGCCACGAGACGGGCCGCGAGCTCGCGCTCGGCGGCCTTGATCGAACGGCCGAGGTCGTCGTCGAGCTCGACGGGCATGTCGACGATGCGGCGCGACGGCAGGTCGGCGGCGACGTCGATCTTGCGGCGGCGCACGATGCCGAGGTCGATGACCGACTCGCGGGCTTCGGGGTAGAACTCGTGGTCGGCGGGCGTGAGGCCCGTCTCCTCGAGGCGGTCCATGAGCTCGCGCGTCGGCTTCGTGCCGTCGATCCAGCCGAGGAACTGCCAGATCGCGCGGAAGTCGTCGATGTCGTTGATGAGCGGCGTGCCCGTCAGCGCGATGAGCAGCGGCTCGCCGTCGGGCGCCGTCTTGCGGATCGTGTCGGCGAGGGCGAGCACGTGCTGCGAGCGCTGCGAGTGCAGGTTCTTGATGAAGTGCGCCTCGTCGACGACCATGCCCTTGAAGCCCATCTGGGCGATCCAGGCGAGGTGGCGGTCGAGCACCTCGTAGTTGACGATCACGACGTCGGCGAAGGCGTCGAGACCCGCGCCGTCACCGTGGATGACGGTCGCACGGCGGTGCGGGGTCCACTTCTCGACCTCGCGCTGCCAGTTCATCTTGACGACGTTCGGCACGACGACGAGCAGCGGATAGGCGTCGGCGACGGATGCCGCGAGCAGCGACTGGGCCGTCTTTCCGAGGCCGGGCTCGTCGGCGAGCAGGTAGCGGCGGTGCCCGAGGCGCGCCGACTCGACGAACTGCGCTTGGTGGTGCATGAGCTCCATGCCGTGCGGGGCGTAGCGGTCGATCTTCGGCGCCGCGGGCAGTTCCATGCTGGCGATGCGGCCGCCTGCGCCCTGCTCGAACGACTTGAACAGGGGGCCGAGCAGTTCCCACGAGTCGAGCCGGCGGTGCGGCTGCGCTGCGGCGGCCGCCGCGTAGCGCGTGAAGTCGGGCGCGAGGAACGGGTTCGACAGCTGACGCGCCTTCACCGACTGCGGCACGACCTGCTTCTCGAGCAGATCGGCCGAGAGCACCGGCTTGTTCGACAGCACCTTGGGCTCCTCGACCGTGATGATCAGGTCGTCGGGGCTCATCTCGGCGCCGGCCTCGAGCAGCCAGTCGCGGCGCACGGTCTGCGCGGCCGCCGACGGCGGGGCATCCGTCTCGAGCAGCTGGATGAGGCTCGTGTCGCGCGCTGCGGTCTTCGCCAGGATCTGCGCGATGCCGTCGAGGCGCTTGAGCTGCTCGGCGCGCTGCGACTCGGTGAGCGCCGGGTCGGATTTCGCGCGCGAGCGCTCCTCGCGCATGAGCAGCGCGATCACCTGGAATTTGGTGCGGTTGGTCGGCCCGAGCTTCTTGCCGCCCTGGGCTTTGGCCTCGACCTCGCGCACACGGCGCGCGAGGACGGGGATGAGGCCGTCATTGTTCTGATGACGGCGTCCGGTGCGTCGCTGCTGCGCGACGCGCTCACCGGTCTGGGACATGTGCCTCCACGAACGTAGCGGGCTCGGCGGGGGTTCCACCCCGACCTCGCCGATGTGGCGGAGGATGCCTCGTCCACGGCACGAACGAACTGCAGAAGCAGTGCGGGCCGCGGCGGAGCGGGCATCCGTCGCAACTCAAGTGTACGGGACGCAGCGCGGAATGCGCCCACGACGCGGCGCGGCGCTACTCCTTGGGCGTGACCTTCACGAGCACTCCGGCGGCGATGAAGGTCGCGGCGGCGGCGATGCTGAGGCCCTGGAGAGCGATCGCCGGGAGCGGCAGCGGCCACACCGGATTCCAGATCACGAGGATCGCCGCGAGGGCGACGACGGCCCACCACACCTTGCCCTGCACGGCGAACCAGCCGGTGATCGCGGCGAGGATGGCGACGGACCACTCGATCCACGACCAGGCCGTCGAGCCGATCAGGGCGAGGCCCGCCATGACGACGATGGCGCCGAGGAAACCGGGCGCGAGGGCGAGGCGGAGGGGCTGCGGGGCATTGCTGGGGCGTGGCATGGCGTGCCCAGCCTAATCGCGCGCGGACTCCCCCTTGCGCAGCAGGAAGGCGGCCGGGCGCCCGTCGCCGGCGGAGCGGACCGTGAGCGCGGACCGCGCGGCGAGGAGTGCGAAGTCCGGCTCGTCGAGACGGCTCATCGGCACGCGGCGCAGCTCGGCGTCCGCGGCGAGGCCGCACACGGCGAACACGACATCGGGGAGCTCGGCGCCGGCATCCGCTCGATCGAGATAGACGATCGGGGCGCCGGCCGAATCGAGCGGCAGCACGCTGAGGATGGCGGTGACCGCGGCCTCGGTGGAGGCGGCGGACAGGTCGACGACGGGGGCGCCCTCAGGAGCGGCTGTCGCGGATGCCGGACCGGCCGTGAGGCCGAGCCACTGCCCGGGCTCCATCTCGTCGAGCACGGTCAGCAGGGCCCCCGTCAACAGAGGGTCGAGGTTCTTCAGCACGGCACGCCTCATTCACAGTCGTGTAGCTCTCCTCAAACCCCACGACGAAACTAGCCGTCGGCCACCGGCGTGCAGAACCCCAGTGTGGGGGGCCACTCGGCGTGTCGTGCGCGGCACGCGGGCGAGGTGGGCGCTAGGCGACGAGCGCGGCGCGCAGCAGCTCGTACCAGGCGTCGTAGCCCGACGCCGAAAGGTGCAGCCCGTCGATCGTGAACTCGGGCTTGATGCCCTCGTCGTCGCCGGCGAGCGCGGGCCAGACATCCAGGTACTCGACCTCGACCGAGGGTGCGAACGCCGCGATCTGCTCGTTCACGCCGCGCACGATGTGCGCGTACTCCTGCTGACGCGGCAGGATGCTCTGCGCGATGATGCGGGCCGCCGGCAGCTTCGCCCGCAGTTCGGAGAGCACCCGCTCGATGTTGACGACGACCTCTTCGACCGGGACCCGCCACGCGAAGTCGTTGGTGCCGATCTCGAGCACGACCGTTGTGGGGCCTGCGTCGACGACCTCGTCGAGCCTGTCCAGCAGGTCGTCGGTCGTGTTCCCGCCGACGCCGAAGTTCAGCACGGGGCGCCCCGGCAGCACCTGCTGCCAGTCGCCACGCTCGGTCAGGCTGTCGCCGACGAATGCCGTCACGGCGGAATCGGTCATGTTCAGGGCCTCCATCGTGTACCCAAACTAGCCGCTCAAGCGGGCTCAGTGCACGAGCGTACGGCCCATGATGGCGCTGCTCAGCGCCTCAACCGGTTCAGTTGCCGCGTGGGGGTTCGCGATGAGCACGAAGTCGACCTCGCCGATCTCCGGCAGCCCGAGCCGCACGCTGACCTTCACGAGGTCGCCGGGGATCAGCGTGCGCGGGAAGACCGCGACCCCGAGACCCGCGCGCACCGCCGAGAGCACCCCGTTGACCTCGCGCGTGTTGCAGGTGATGCGCCAGGTGCGCCCGACGGCCTCGAGGGCGTCGATCGCCATCTGGCGGCTGATCGACGGGTCCTGATAGGACACGAGCGGCACGGGCTCGCCGGGGGCCAGCTGGATGCCGTCGAGGCCCATCCACACCATCTGGTCGGTCGTGACCTTGGTGCCCTCGCCCGCGCCCGGCGTCTGCTTGATGAAGATCAGGTCGAGCTGGCCCGCCTGCAGGCGCCGCAGCAGCGCACCCGACTGCCCGACCGTGAGCTCGAGGTTGAGCTGCGGGTGCAGGGTGCGGAAGTCGCGCAGGATGCGCGGCAGCTGGGTCATGGTGAAGTCGTCGGCGGCGCCGAAGCGCAGCCGGCCGCGCATGGCCTTGCCGTTGAAGTAGCTGTCGGCCGCGGCGTGGGCGGCGAGGATGCTGCGCGCGAAGCCGGCCATGGCGTCCCCGTTGTCCGTGAGGCGCACCTGGCGCGTGTCGCGGTCGACGAGCACCCGCCCCGCCTGCGTCTCGAGCCGGCGCACGTGCTGGCTCACGGTCGGCTGGCTGATCTCGAGGCGCTGGGCCGCCCGGGTGAACGAGCCCGTCTCGGCGACGGCGAGAAAGGTCTTCAACAGGATCGGGTCGAACACGGGCATCCGCTCTGATGGGGGTTCTGGGTCGGCGCGCACGGCGCCTGGTCATTGCGAAACGCAATGGGAGTTATTGACTCCATTCTAAGGACTTATCGAATCGATGCGACTACCGTGGACGGTGTTGTGAGTGCCGCGAATCCTCCCACCGAGCCCATGCTGGTCTTGAGCGCGCGTCCGCGCTGGCGCGACATGTTCGCCTCGCTCAAGGTGCCGAACTACCGGCTCTATGCGACCGGGCAGATCGTCTCGACGACGGCGCAGGGCATGCAGCGCATCGCGCAGGACTGGATCGTGCTGCAGATCTCGGGCAACGTGGCGGATGTCGGCATCACGGTCGCCCTGCAATTCGCCCCCATGCTCGTCTTCGGCCTCTTCGGCGGCGTCATCGCCGACCGCTACCCGAAGCGCCGCATCCTGCAGGTCACGCAGACCGTCATGGCGCTGCTCGCCGCCACCATGGCGGTGCTCATCATCACGGGTGCGATCCAGGTGTGGATGATCTGGCTCATCGCGCTGATCGGCGGCTTCGCGATCCTCGTCGACAACCCGGCCCGCCAGTCGTTCGTCTCCGAGGTCGTCGGCCCGAACCTGCTGCGCAACGCCATCAGCCTCAACTCCTCGACGTTCCAGCTCGGCTCGCTCATCGGCCCGGCGCTCGGCGGCCTGCTGCTCTCGGCGATCGGCGGCGGCTGGTCGTTCGCGCTCAACTCGCTCGCGTGCGTCGGCACCATCTACGCACTCGGGCGCATGGACGGCTCGAAGCTGCTGCCCGCACCCAAAGTCGCCCGCGGCAGCGGCCAGCTGCGCGAGGGGCTCGCCTATGCGCGGCGCAAGCCAGAGATCCTGTTCACGCTCGTCGTGCTCGCCTCGATGTCGGTGTTCGCCTACACGATGCCGGTGCTGCTCACGGCCTTCGCCGACCACGTGTTCAAGGTCGGCGCCACCGGCTACGGCATCTTCAACGCGCTCGTCGCGACGGGCGCGCTCGCGGGCGGCCTGCTGTCGACCCGGCGCGTCATGGTGACGCTCAAGACCGTGGTGCTCGGCGGCGCCGCCCTCGGCGCCGTGCAGGCGCTCGCGGGGGTCGGGCCCGACATCATCCTGTTCAGCATGCTGCTCGTCGGCACGGGCTTCGCGAGCCTCTGGTACTTCACCGCGTCGAACTCGCTCGTGCAGATGTCGACGAACCTGTCGATCCGCGGCCGTGTGATGGGCGTGTTCGTGCTCGTGCAGCTCGGCGGCCAGGCGCTCGGCGGCCCCGTCATGGGCTGGCTCGTCGACACCTTCGGCCCGCACCTCGCGATGTTCGTCTCGGGCGCGGTGCCCCTCGTGGTCGCGCTCACGGCAGGCGTCGTGCTCGTCAAGTCGCGCGGCGGCAGCCTGCGCCGTATCGCGCGGGATGCCGTGCGGCCGCGGCGCGCGCGGGCCTGAGCGCTCGACCCCTACCCCACACTTCCGGGAGCCGGATCCGCTGTGAGGGAGCCGGATCCGGTTCCCGCACAGCGGATCCGGTTCCCGAACGCGACGTCAGCGGTACGCCGCCGCGCAATGACGTCAGCGGTGCGGCGGTCAGGCGAGCGGCGGGATCATCTCCGCGCGGAAGATCAGTGCGGCAGCGCCGATGAGCGGGCCCTCGTCCGAGAGGCCGGAGGGCACGACCTTCGTCTTGCGCACGAACTCGAAGTGGTGCTCGGCGAGGCGCGCGCGGATGAAGTCGAACAGGTCGGGCGTCGCGTGCGAGAAGCCGCCGCCGATCGCGACGATGTCGAGGTCGAGCAGTGCGGAGGCGCTGCCGATCGCCTGGCCGAGCGCCCGGCCGGTGCGTTCCACCGCCGCGCGGGCGACGAGGTCGCCCGCCGCATAGGCGGCGGCGAGGTCTTCGCCGGTCGACCCTGCGAAGCCCTGCGAGCGCGCGAACGCGACGGTGTGCGGGCCGCTCGCCATCGCCTCGAGCACGTTCGGATTGCCGAAGGTGGTCTCGCCGACGATGCCGGCGACCTCGACGTGGCCGATGTGGCCGGCGTTGCCCGTGCGGCCCGTGATGACGCGGTCGTTGGCGATGAGGCCGCCGCCGACGCCCGTCGAGACGACCATTCCCATGACGTTCGAGTAGCCCTGCGCCGCACCGACCCAGTGCTCGGCGAGCACGATCGCGACGCCGTCCATCTCGAGCGTGACGGGCACCTCGAAACCGGCATCCTTCACGACGCCCGCGACGAGCTCGCGCATCGGATAGCCGCGCCACGACGGCACGTTGAGCGGCGAGATCGCACCCGCCGCGCGGTCGATCGGACCTGCGCAGCCGATGCCGGCGCCGACGAGCTCGGCGTCGCCGAGCGCGGCGAGCGCGAACCGCACGACGGAGGTGACGGAGGCCTCGAGCTCCGCGACCTCGGCGGAGCGCCCGGTCGCCGCGCGCAGACGCGAGCCTTCGACGAGGGCGCCGTCCGATCGGACGAGTGCGGCTTCGACCTTGGTGCCGCCGAAGTCGACGGCGAGAGCGACGGTGCTGGGCATACCGCCCAGCCTAGAGAACCCCGAGGATGCCGCGCGCGACCCGCACGTCGTCGGCGATCTGCTCGATGAGCGCGGGGACGCCCTGGAACGCGACCATGCCGCGGATGCGCCGGGCGAACACGACCTCGACCTCGTGGTCGTAGAGGTCGATCGTCTCGCCGATGACGTGCGCCTCGACCTGCTTCTGGGGGACGCCCTCGAACGTCGGGTTGTTGCCCACCGAGATCGCCGCCGGGCGGCGCACGCCGCCGTCGACGAGCCAGCCGGCGTAGATGCCGTCGGCCGGGATCAATCCCTCGGATTCCGGCGAGAGGTTCGCAGTCGGGAAGCCGAGCTCGCGGCCCCGCTTCGCGCCGTGCACGACGAGGCCGCGCACCGCCGGGCAGCGGCCGAGCAGGCGGGTCGCCTCGTCCACATCGCCGTCGGCGAGCAGACCGCGGATCTTCGTCGACGAGACGCGCTCCCCCGCGCTGCCCGTGACGTCGTCGATGAGCTCGACCGTGAAGCCCAGCTCGCGGCCGAGGCGCTCGAGCAGCGCGACGTCGCCGCCGTTGCCCGCGCCGAAGCGGAAGTCGCTGCCGACGTACACGCGCGCGGCGTGCAGGGCGCCGACGAGGAGCTCGGAGACGAAGCGCTCGGCCGTGACGGCGGCGAAGGCCTCGTCGAAGTGGACGACGAGCGCGGCATCCACGCCCGTCTCGGCCAACAGCTCGAGCTTCTGCTCGACACTGACCAGCGGCTCGGGGCAGCGCGCGGGCGCGATGACGGCGAGCGGGTTGCGGTCGAAGGTGACGACCGCGGGCACGAGCCCCGCCGCGCGGGCGTCGTCGACGAGGTGAGCGAGCACCGCCCGGTGACCGGAGTGCACGCCGTCGAACTTGCCGATCGTCACGGCGCTCGGGCCGAAGCCCGGCTCGATCTCGGCGACCGAGCGGAAGACCCTCATCGTGCCGCCTTCGCGCGGATGCCGGCGGGGTGCTTCCTGAGCCACAGCATGCCCGCGAGCGGCAGCACGAGCGGCACGAACCAGTAGCCCTGCCCGAAGACCGTCCAGACCGTCGCGGTGTCGCCGAAGGCGTTGCCGGAATCGGGGCCCAGGGCGTTCGGCCAGAACGTCGTGATCGCCCCGACGACGATGACACCGGCGAACTCGATCGAGACCGTGACCCAGGCGACGCGGTACCAGGCGCCCTTGTGGATGATGAGCGCCGCCGTCGCCAGCAGGTAGACGACCGCCGAGACGCCCGAGATCGAGATCGCGATCGGCGCCTTCGAGAAGTGGTCGATGATCTGGAACGCGCTGCGCCCCACCGCGGCCATGACGAGCACCAGATAGACCGCGACCAGCACGGTCAGCGTGCCCGTGCCGACGAGCCGGGGCATCGCGGCCGAGAGGCGCGCGGTGACGGATTTCGACTCGGACATCGGTATCGATTCTAGGTTGGCGGTGCGGATGCCTGTGCCGCCGGTGGTGGGGTCACTCGGCTTGTCGATGGCCGGGTTCCGGCGCCGGTCCTCGCTGCGCTCGGGCCGGGGTGATCTGGACGGTCGATGACGGGCATGCCACTGGCATGCCCGTCACGCGGCCGTCCAGATCACCCACATCCGGTACAGCATGATCGCGACCGCGAGCCCGGCCACGCCGAGCACCACGACCGACCAGCGGCCGCGCTCGATGAGCGCCCACACCATCGCGAGCAGCGGCAGCACGAGCACGGCGACCTGGTACATCCAGAACTCGAGCAGGCTGCCCTTCGGATGGTTGCCGACGCCCGGCGCGATGGCCGCCGTCACGAGCTGCGCGACGAGCAGCACGAAGACGAGCGCCATCGCGCCCATCGTGAGGTCGCCGGGCTTCCGGCCCGCGATGCCGAGCACGAGGCACAGCAGCCCCGCGGCGAGCGCGATCGCGATCTGGGCGAAGGTGAACCAGGCGACCATCAGTCCTCCTCGACGGCGGGGAAGCCGGTCTCGACGCGCACGACGCCGGTCGCCGAGACCGTGACGAGGGCGACGAGGCGCCCGTCGGGCGCGACGGCGGCGTGGATGCCGGGGACCGCAGGCGCGTCGACCTGCAGCTTCTTGCCGTGGCCGAGGTCGACCGCCTGCTGCACGTCGAGCTCGAGGCGCGGGAAGAGCAGGGACGCGGCATCCGTCGGCGCCAGCAGCACGTCGGCGACGGCGACCTCGCCCGACACGAGGGCGTCGAGTGGGGTGGCTGCAACGACGTCGAAGGGGCCGACCGCGGAACGCCGCAGCATCGTGAGGTGGCCGCCGATGCCGAGGCCCGCACCGAGGTCGCGAGCGAGGGCGCGGATGTAGGTTCCCGACGAGCACGCGACGCGGACGTCGAGGTCGATGAGGCCCGGCATCCGCCGCAGCTCGCTCACGTCGAACGCGTCGATCGTGACGGGCCTCGCCTTGAGCTCGACGGTCTCGCCGGCGCGGGCGCGCGCGTAGGCGCGCTTGCCGTCGACCTTGATGGCGCTGACGGTGCTCGGCACCTGCTCGATGGGGCCGGTGAGGGCGCGGATGCCGGCGGCCACGGCATCCTCGACGATCACGTCGACGACCGCCGCGTCGGCCTTCTCGGTCAGCTCGCCCTCGGCGTCGTCGGTCACGGTCGCCTCGCCGAGGCGGATCGTCGCCTCGTAGACCTTGCCGGTGCCGACGACGTGCGTCAGCAGGCGCGTCGCCGTGCCGACGCCGATGATGAGCAGGCCCGTGGCCATCGGGTCGAGCGTGCCGGCGTGGCCGACTTTGCGCGTGCCCGCGGCACGGCGCACACGGGCGACGACGTCGTGGCTCGTGAGGCCCTGCGGCTTGTCGACGAGCAGGATGCCGTTGGGTTGACTCACGTCGTCCAGAGTATTGCCCCTCATCCCGACTCCCCCGCCCCTTCCCCCCAAGTGTGAGTTCGGGCTCACCCCTCGCGGCGGGGACAGCCCGACGGCACGCCTCGGGTGAGTTCGAGCGCTCGTAGGGTGGACCCATGCGAATCGGGGTCATCGGGGCCGGCGCCATCGGCGGCACGGTCGCCGCACTGCTCGACCGCGCCGGGCACGAGGTCGAGGTCACGGCGCGCGGGGCGACCCTCGCCGCGATCCGTGAACGCGGGCTGCGCCTCGACGGCAAGTGGGGCGAGCACACCGCGCGGGTGACGGCGAACGAGGCGTTCACGAGCACGCCCGAGATCGCCTTCGTCACCACGAAGGCGCAGGACGCGGCATCCGCCCTCGCCGCGAACGCGACACAGCTCGCGGGGGTGCCGATCGTCGTCGTGCAGAACGGCCTCGAGGGGCTCGAGACGGTGCGGAGCGTGCTGCCGGATGCCGAGGCCTACGGCGCCCTCGCCCTCTACGCCGCGCAGAACGTCGAGCCGGGCCGCGTCACGATCACGGCCCCCGCCGACACCGTGGTCGACCGCTCGCGGGCCGCCGCCGACCTGCTCGGCGGGGTCATGCCGACGAAGGTCACCGACAACTTCCGCGGCGCGCAGTGGACGAAGCTCGTCATCAACATGATCAACGGCACCCCAGCGGCGACCGGGCTGTCGGTGCAGCAGACGATCGCTGACCCCGTGCTGCGGCCGATCGTCACGGCGTTGCTGCGCGAGGCGGCGCGCACGGGGCTCGCGCACGGCGTCCGCTTCGACCCGCTGCAGGGGCTCACGCACGCGGCCGTGCGCTTCGTCGCCGCCGCACCCCTGTGGGCCGGGCAGCTCGTGCCGCTGCGCATGGCGCGGCACCTCGGCACGGTGCCCAACCTCGGCTCGACGCTGCAGAGCATCAAGCGCGGCCAGCCGACCGAGATCGACTACCTGAACGGCGCCGTGGTCGCACAGGCGGTGGCCGTCGGGCGGCGCGCGCCCGTCAACGAGGTGATCGTGACTGCCGTACACGAGGTCGAGCGCTCGGGCGTCTTCCTCACCCCTGCGGAGCTCGCGGCGCGGACGCGACGCTGATCGCGAGGCGCGCTTCGCACGGTTCCTGCGTGTCTGCGCGGCACGTCCGGGAACCGGATCCGCTGTCCGGGTGCCGGATCCGGTTCCCTGACAGCGGATCCGGTTCCCGGAAGCTCGCCATCACGCGTGCGACACCGACGCGACGCCGCACGGATGCACAACAGGACGGACACTCGGAGACCGATGCGACGGCGCGGATCCTCAGCACGAGTCGCTGAGGACGCGCTTCGGCAGTTCGGGGTTCGACGTGTCCACCACGGCGCCGGCCGCGAAGAACGGCGAGGTCTCGGCGAGGTAGGCCTGATCGCCCTCGGCCTGCTGCGCGTCGACGTAGACCAGGAAGTGCCAGATGCCGCTGAGCCTGCCGAGCAGGTAGGCGCCGTCGACGATGAGCACGGCGTCGGCCGGCCCGGTCTTCCACTCCGAGAGCGCGGGCAGATCGCGCGCGGCGTCGAAGGCGGAGGTCTGGAAACCGGTGCTCCCCGCCATCCGCCACGGGTCGAGCAGCACACGTCGGAACGTGCCCTCGTCGTAGGCCGCATCGCGCGCACCGCGCGTCGACCTCGGCAGCAGGAAGTCGCTCATCGACGCCCGGAAGGCCGGCGTTCCGCCCTCGTCGAACACGGCGGACAGGTCGTCGGCGAGCGCGCCGGCCCCCGCCCCAGGGAAGCCCTCGACCCCGATGATGCGACGCCCGTGCGGGTAGTTGCCGAGGAACTCGTCACGCAGGCCCCGGAGGAAGTCGACCCGGGGCGTGGACACCAGCTGCATGCTTCGAGCGTACGCCGAACGTAGGCTCTGACGGTGCCCGCGCAGACCCTCACTCCCCTCGCCGCCGCCGTGAACACCTGGTTCCGAGCCGAGGCGCGCGAGCTGCCGTGGCGCGAGCCCGGATGCTCGGCCTGGGGCATCCTCATCAGCGAGTTCATGCTGCAGCAGACGCCCGTCGTCCGCGTGCTGCCGCAGTGGCAGGCGTGGCTCGAGCGCTGGCCCACGCCCGCCGATCTCGCCGCGGTGCCGCCGGGCGAGGCGGTGCGCGCGTGGAACCGGCTCGGCTACCCGCGCCGCGCCCTGTGGCTGCACGCGTGCGCCGTCGCGATCACCGAGCAGCACGGCGGTGTCGTGCCGTCGGATGTCGACACCCTGCTCGCCCTGCCCGGCGTCGGCCCCTACACGGCACGGGCGGTCGCGGCCTTCGCCTACGGTGTGCGCACTCCCGTCGTCGACACGAATGTGCGGCGCGTGCTCGCCCGCGCGGTCGACGGGCTGGGCGAGCCCGCTCCCCCGGCGGCGGCGCGCGATCTGGCGGCGATGGATGCCCAGCTGCCGGCATCCCGCGACGACGCCCGCACCTTCAACGCCGGCGCGATGGAGCTCGGCGCGCTCGTCTGCACGGCCCGCGCGCCGCGCTGCGACGCCTGCCCGGTCGCCGGCCTGTGCGCGTGGCGTGCAGCCGGCTACCCTGCCTACGACGGCCCGCGCAAGGCCGTGCAGAAGAAGTACGAGGGCAGCGACCGCCAGGTGCGCGGCCTCATCATGCGCGAGCTGCGCGGCGCGCACATGCCGGTCTCCGATGCCGAGATCGCGGGGCTGTGGCCGGATGCCGCGCAGCTCGATCGCGCTCTTTCCGGTCTGCTCGCCGACGGCCTCGCCGTGCGCGACACAGCCGGCTACGTGCTGCCGTGAGGCTGGCGCGCAACCCGCGTCGCTAGCCTGGTGCAATGCCCGAATCGCCGCTGTCCGCCTCGCCCTACGAGGTGCTCGGCGTCGACCCGCGCGTCGATGACGACGAGCTGAAGCGGGCCTATCGCCGTCGCCTGCGCGAGACGCACCCCGACACCGGCGGTTCGGCCACGGAGTTCCGGCGCGTGCAGGAGGCGTGGGACCGGGTCGGGACGCCTGAGGCACGGGCATCCTTCGACCGGCTGCGCCCCGTGCCCGCGGGCGGCGCCCCCTACAGCGGCGAGCCCGAGGCGACGATGCGGACGGCGGGCGGGATGCCCCGCGACACGCGCCCGAAGGCGCGGTCCTACGGCCACCCGGGCGGCTGGCGCCGCGAGCGCTACCTCGAGATGATCCGCGAATGGTCGGGCCGCGGCACGACCCTCGACGACCCGTACGAGCCGGCCCTCGTGCGCAGCGCGCCGTGGGAGATCCGCCACGCGCTCGCCGACGCCCTCGCCGAGGAGGCGACCGCGCGAGCCACCGCCGAGCTCGGCATCGGCTACACCGTCTGGCACGACGTGCTCGCGCACGACCTCGGCAAGATCGACCACATCGTGCTCGGCCCGACCGGGCTGTTCGCCCTGCAGTCGGAGGACTACGGCGGCCCCGTCGCGATCAAGCGTGGCGAGCTGGTGGCCGCCGCGCCGGGCGTGCACCTCGACGGCCGGCCCGCGCACGACCTCGCGGGCCGCGCACGCCGCCTCGGCCGCGAGCTCGGCGTGAAGTTCGCCGGCGCGATCGTCGTGCTGCCCGACGCCGACCTCGACGCGGCGACCGCCGAGATCGGCAGCCACAAGGGCGTCGCGCTGCTGGCGGTGCAGCGCTCGGTGCTCGCGCACCTGCTGCGCGGGGGCGTGCCCGATCTGCCGCGGGCGCTCGGGTCCGACCTCTTCGAGGTGCGCACGCGCCTGCAGCAGGGCGTGAAGTTCATCTGACGCGGATGCCCCGGCCGGGGCATCCGCATCGATCACTCCTCGATCTCGTCGTCCTCGAGCTCGCGCGGCTTGACGTACGGGTCCTCATCGCCGGCGTAGACGGCGCCCGCCGCGAGCGTCGCGACCTCCGCGTCCTGCGCGGCGGCCGTGCGCAGCAGCTCGTCGATGTGCTGCGCGTTCTCGGGGATCGCGTCCGCGATGAACTCGAGCGTCGGCGTGAGGCGCACGGAGATGTTCTTGCCGACCTCGGTGCGCAGCAGACCGGTCGCGGCCTTGAGGGCGGCGGCCGAGTCGGTGCGCTCCTGCTCGGCGCCGTACACCGTGTAGAAGACGCTCGCGTGCTGCAGGTCGCCGGTGACGCGGACATCCGTGATGGTCACGAAACCCAGTCGCGGGTCGCGCAGCCCCTTCTCGAGGCGCTTCGCGATGACGACCTTGATGCGGTCCGCCAGCTTCCTGGCGCGTTCCGGATCAGCCATTGCCTTGTCCTTTCCTGGAGACGAATGCGGGGGCCGCGAACGACCCCCGCATCACCAGCGCTGTTACGCGCGCGGCTTCTCTTTCATCTCGATCGTCTCGATCTCGTCGCCGATCTGGATGTCGTTGTACTTGCCCAGGCCGATACCGGCTTCGAAGTCGGTCTTGACCTCGGTGACGTCGTCCTTGAAGCGGCGCAGCGACTCGATGGCCAGGCCATCGGCGAGCACGACGCCGTCGCGGATGACACGCGCCTTGGCATTGCGGGTGATCGTGCCGGACCGGACGATGACACCGGCGATGTTGCCCCACTTGGACGAGCGGAACACCTCGCGGATCTCGGCGAGACCCGACTGGACCTCTTCGAACTCCGGCTTGAGCATGCCCTTGAGCGACTGCTCGATGTCGTCGATCGCGTTGTAGATGACCGAGTAGAAGCGGATGTCGACGCCTTCGCGCGCGGCGCGCTCGCGCGCCTTGACATCCGGCCGCACGTTGAAGCCCACGATGATCGCGTTGTCGATCGTCGCGAGGTCCACGTCGGACTCGGTGATCGCACCCACACCGCGGTGCAGGATGCGCAGCTGGACGCTGTCGTCGACCTCGATCTTGAGCAGCGACTCCTCGAGGGCCTCGACGGCACCCGAGACGTCACCCTTGATGATGAGGTTGAGCGACTCGACCTTGCCCTCTTCGAGAGCACGGGTGAAGTCCTCGAGCGAGATGCGCTTGCGGGCCTTGGCCAGCTGGGCGTTGCGCTCGGCGGCCTCGCGCTTCTCGGCGATCTGGCGAGCCGTGCGGTCGTCCTCGGTGACGATGAAGGTGTCACCGGCGCGCGGCACCGACGACAGGCCCTGCACCTGGACGGGACGCGACGGGAGCGCCTCGTCGACGGCGTCGCCGTTCTCGTCGAGCATCGCGCGGACGCGGCCGTAGGCCGTGCCGGCGACGATCGAGTCGCCGACCTGCAGCGTTCCGGACTGGATCAGCACGGTGGCGACGGCGCCGCGGCCCTTGTCGAGCTTGGCCTCGATCGCGACTCCGCGCGCGTCCTTGTCGGGGTTCGCGCGCAGGTCGAGACCCGCGTCGGCCGTGAGCAGCACCGCGTCGAGCAGCGTGTCGATGCCGATGTTCTCGCGCGCCGAGACGTCGACGAACATCGTGTCGCCGCCGTATTCCTCGGCCACGAGGCCGAACTCGGTGAGCTGCTGGCGCACCTTGGCCGGGTTCGCGTCGGGCTTGTCGATCTTGTTGACCGCGACCACGATCGGCACGCCGGCCGACTGGGCGTGGTTCAGCGCCTCGATCGTCTGCGGCATGATGCCGTCGTCGGCCGCGACCACGAGGATCGCGATGTCGGTGACCTGCGCACCGCGGGCACGCATGGCGGTGAACGCCTCGTGACCCGGGGTGTCGATGAAGGTGATGGCGCGCTCGATGCCCTCGTGCTCGGCCCACACCTGGTACGCACCGATGTGCTGCGTGATGCCGCCGGCCTCGCCCGCGACCACGTTCGACTTGCGGATCGCGTCGAGCAGTCGGGTCTTGCCGTGGTCGACGTGGCCCATGACGGTGACCACGGGGGGACGCGGGAAGAGGTCCTCGTCGGACTCGTCCTCGAGCTCCTGGTCGAGATCCATGCCGAAGCCCTCGAGGAGCTCCTTGTCCTCGTCCTCGGGCGAGACGATCTGGATCTTGTAGCCGAGCTCGGCGCCGAGCACCTCGAAGGTGGCCTCGTCGAGCGACTCGGTCGCGGTCGCCATCTCACCGAGGTGGAACAGCACCGTGACCAGGTTGCCCGGGCTCGCGTCGATCTTGTCGGCGAAGTCGGAGATCGACGAGCCGCGACGCAGACGGATGACGGTGTTGCCGTCGCCGCGGGGGACGCTCACGCCGCCGAGCGACGGCGCCTCCCGCATCTCGAACTCTTGACGCTTCGTCCGCTTCGACTTGCGGGCACGGCTCTTGCCGCCACCGCGACCGAAGGCACCGGCCGTGCCGCCGCCGGGGCCGCGACCGCGGCCGCCACCGCCGCCCGCGGGACGCGGGGCGCCGAAGCCGCCCGCACCGGGGGCGCCGCCACCGGGGCGCTGGAAGCCGCCGGCACCCGCGCCGCCGGGGCGCTGGAAGCCGCCGGGACGACCGGCACCGCCTGCGCCGCCGGGGCGCTGGAAGCCGCCGCCCGTGCGCGGGGCGCCGGGACGGGGAGCGCCGGGGCGCGGGGCACCCGGGCGAGGAGCGCCGGGGCGCGGGGCCTGCGGGCGCGGGATGTTGCCGGGCGACGGGCGCTGGCCCATGCCCTGCTGCGACGCGAACGGGTTGTTGCCCGGGCGCGGGATGCCGGCCGGGCGCTGGCCCATGCCCTGCTGTGACGCGAACGGGTTGTTGCCCGGGCGCGGCGTGCCCTGCGGGCGCGGGCCGGGGGTCGGCGCGGAGCCGCCGGGACGCGAAGCGTCCGACTTGGCGGGGGCCTGCTCGGAAGCGGCGGCCTTCTCAGCGGAGTCGACCTTGGCCGCGGGGGCCGGGGTCTGGGCGGCCGGAGCCGCCTCGGTCTTGGGGGCCGGAGCCTTGGGCGCCGGCGCCGGGCGCGGAGCCGCGGGCTTGGCCGGGCCGGGCTTGACGTTCGAGCCGGCCGTTGCGGCGGGCTTCGCCGCGGCATCCCCCGAAACCAGCTCGGGGTGGTCGGCGACGTAGGCCGTGAGCTTGCGCACGGCCGGAGGCTCGATCGTCGATGACGGGGTCTTGACGAACTCCTTGAGTTCGCCGTTGAGGATTTCGACCGCCTGCTTGCTCTCGATACCGAGGTTCTTGGCGATCTCGCTCACGCGTGGTTTCGCAGCCACATTTCTCCTGTTCCGGGGCCCGCCCCGGAACAGGGCAGGCGTCAAAGGTGGACGGGTCTCATTTCGAGCCGCTCATTAGTTGTCCATTAGCCGTTCAGCCTGTTCTCTAGTCGGCGCTCGATCTCTGACGAGTCGAGAACACCGGTAAACCGCAGCGCACGGCCGAAAGCCTTGCGCTGCAGCGCCTTGCGGATGCATTCGCTGCTCGGGTGAACCCACGCACCCCGCCCCGGCAGGACCGCGGAATCATCCACGGTGAGGACGGAATCTTGGGAGACGACCCTCAGAAGAGAGGATCTCGGAGCGCGCGAACGGCACCCGATGCACGTTCTGACGGGTTCCATTCTAGACCCCTGACCTCAACGGGAAATGCCGGGAGGGCATTCCCCCGGCATCCCCCGACTGCTTACTGCGCCGAATCGGGCTGGATGTCGATCTTCGCGCCGGTCAGCTTCGCGGCGAGCCGCGCGTTCTGGCCTTCCTTGCCGATCGCGAGCGAGAGCTGGTAGTCGGGCACGAGGGCGCGCACCGCCTTGAGGTTCTCGTCGACGACGTACGCCTTCGTGACCTTGGCCGGGCTGAGGGCGGACGCCACGAACGCCGCGAGATCGGGCGAGTAGTCGACGATGTCGATCTTCTCGTTGTTGAGCTCGGCGGTCACGGCGCGCACACGCGAGCCCATCTCGCCGATGCACGCGCCCTTGGCGTTGACGCCGGGCTCGTTGGCACGGACCGCGATCTTGGTGCGGTGGCCGGCCTCGCGGGCGAGGGAGATGATCTCGACGAGCCCGCCCGCGATCTCGGGCACCTCGAGCGCGAAGAGCTTGCGGACGAGCGCCGGGTGCGTGCGGCTCACCGTGATCTGCGGGCCCTTGAGGCCCTTCGCGACCGAGGTGACGTAGACGCGGATGCGGGAGCCGTGTGTGTATTCCTCGCCCGGCACCTGCTCTTCGGGCGGCAGGATCGCCTCGACGCTGCCGAGGTCGACGTGCACCATGCGCGGGTTCGGACCCTGCTGGATGACGCCGGCGACGATGTCGCCCTCGCGGCCCTTGAACTCGCCGAGCACGGACTCGTCGGCGATGTCGCGCAGCCGCTGGTTGATGACCTGCTTCGCGGCGAACGCGGCGATGCGGCCGAAGTCGCTCGGGCTGTCCTCGGCCTCGCCGATGACGTTGCCCTCGTCGTCGTACTCGGGCACGAAGACGGTGACGTGGCCCGTCTTCCGGTCGAGGTGCACGCGCGCCTCGGGGGCCTTCGGCTCGGGCGCGGCGGCCGCGCCGTGCGCCTGTGCGCCGTGGTGGTGCTCGCTGCCCTGACCCACGTGCTTCACGTATGCCGTCAGGATCGCCTGCTCGATGATGTGGACCAGCTCGTCGAAGGGGATCTCCTTCTCGCGCTCCATCAAACGCAGGACGCTGAGGTCGATGTCCATGGTCCGGCCTCCTCACTATTCGATTTCCGGTATTCAGTTGCCGCGGCACCTCGTGGTGCCGCAAACGCTCGGGAGCCGGCCGCGCTGCAGGCTGAACGCCGAGTCTACCGGAGCGCGTTCGCGCGGTGCCAGAGCCGCGAGCGCCCCGCGCGTGGCATCCTTGACATGTCGGATATTTCCGACGCATTATTGCCGCATGGCAACCGACCCGTTCACGGCGCTCGCCAACCCGACGCGCCGCCGCATCCTCAATGAGCTGCGCGAACAGCCGCGCCCGGCGGGCGAACTCGCCGCCCTGTTCGAGCTGAGCCGGCCGTCCGTCTCGGAGCACCTCGCCGTGCTGCGGGACGCCGCGCTCGTCGGCGAGCAGCGCTCCGGCCGCCAGCGCATCTACCGGCTCACCGCCCAGCCGCTCGCGCAGGTCGACGCGTGGCTGCACCCCTTCGAGCGCTACTGGCGCGACCGCCTCACCGACCTCGCCATCTTCCTCGACGACCAGCAGAAAGGCACTCGCCCATGAGCACGCTCCAGACCGTCAGCGTCGACCGATTCCTGACGCACTCCCCCGAGACCGTGTGGCGCGCTCTCACCGAGCCGGCGCTGCTCGCGCAGTGGTGGGCGCCGAACGACATCGCGCCCGAGGTCGGGCGCGAGTTCACGATCACCTTCCCCGACTGGGGCGTGCAGCGCTGCCGTGTGACGGCGGTCGACGAGCCGAAATTCCTCGCCTACACCTTCAGCGAAGGCATGCTGGACAGCACGATCACCTGGACGCTCGTGCCCGAGGGCGACGGCACGCGCCTGTTCCTCGAGCACGCCGGCTTCGACACGGACACCCCGATCGGGCGCCGTGGCTTCGAGGGCATGAGCGCCGGCTGGCCGGGCGTCCTGGCCCGCATCGACGCGGCTCTGCGCGCCTGACGCGTCACCTGGGACGCAGAAGCGGTGCGAAATGGACGCTCGATGGCTGTGGGGCGTCCGTTTCGCACCGGTAAATGGCGTGACGTTATGCGAGGGCGCCCACGTCAGCCGCCGGTGACCTCGCGCAGCTCTCGTGCGTGACGGCGTATGAGGGCGAACAGGCTGATCATCATCGAAGCCGCGGCGACCACCACGACGGCGACGAGAAGCCACAGCCCGGCTCCGTTCGGGTCGAAGACCCCGAGAACGTAGACGAGGACGGCCACGACGCCGAAGGCGATGACCTCGGCGACGACGAACCCGATGAAGAACCGGTTCATCCGCCGTTGCTGCTGCTGGCGCAGCTCGGTGACGCGCGGATCGTCGGCACTACCGTTCAGCGACATGCTCACGCGGCCAGGCTAGTGCCCCGGCTCACTCGGAGCGGAGCTGCAGGCGACGACTTTGTTCACCTGCCGCAAACAAATATCCATCGGTGCGAAATGGACGCTCGACGGGCACTGAGCGTCCATTTCGCACCGGCGGATCGCGGGCGATCGCGGATGCCGCGGCATCCGCCCCTAGCGCCAGCCGAGCGCCGGGGCGACGTGCGTCAGGATGCTCTCGATCACGTGGGCGTTGTAGTCGACGCCCAGTTGGTTCGGCACGGTGAGCAGCAGCGTGTCCGCGGCGGCGATCGCCTCGTCCTGCGCGAGCTGCTCGACGAGCCTGTCCGGCTCGGCGGCATACGAGCGCCCGAAGATCGCACGGTGGTTCTCGGCGAGGTAGCCGATCTGGTCTTCCTCGTCGCGGCCGCCGCCGAAGTACGCGCGGTCCTCGTCGGTGACGAGCGCGAAGATGCTGCGGCTGACCGAGACGCGCGGCTCGCGCTCCCAGCCCTGTTCCTTCCACGCTTCGCGGTACAGGCGGATCTGCTCCGCCTGCTGCTGGTGGAAGGCACGGCCGTCCTCGTCGTCCTTGAGCGTCGAGCTCTGCAGGTTCATGCCGAGCTCGGCGGCCCAGACGGCCGTCGCGTTCGAGCCGGCGCCCCACCAGATGCGATCGCGCAGGCCCGGCGAATGCGGCTCGAGCGGCAGCAGCCCCGGCGGGTTCGGGAACATGGGGCGCGGGTTCGGCTGGGCGAAGCCCTCGCCGCCGAGCACCCTGAGCAGGATCTCGACGCGCTCGCGTGCCATGTCGGCGTCGGACGCGCCCGCGACGGGCTCGTAGCCGAAGTAGCGGTAGCCGTCGACGACCTGCTCGGGCGAGCCGCGCGAGACGCCGAGCTGCAGGCGACCGCCCGAGATCAGGTCGGCGGCGCCGGCATCCTCGGCCATGTACAGCGGATTTTCGTAACGGAGATCGATGACGCCCGTGCCGATCTCGATCTTCGACGTGCGCGCGCCGATCGCCGCGAGCAGCGGGAACGGCGAGGCGAGCTGGCGCGCGAAGTGGTGCACGCGGAAATAGGCGCCGTCGGCGCCGAGCTCTTCCGCGGCGACGGCGAGATCGATCGACTGCAGCAGGGCGTCGGCCGCCGACTGGGTGCGCGAGTGCGGCGACGGGGTCCAGTGGCCGAACGACAGAAAACCGATGTTCTTCACGTTGCTCGTCTCCCTACGGTCTCCGACTCGTGCCCCTACGACGCGGTTTCGCCGGCCGAGGCGAGGGCGTTGATCGCGTCGATCAACCGGAACAGGTCCCCCACCTGTCTGGGGTCGAAGTTCATCGCCAGGCGCGGCAGCTCGACCTTGTCCTGACCGGCCAGCTCGTCGGCCAGCGGCGGCGACACCTCGATCTCGCCGCAGACCAGCAAGCCGGAGAACTCGCGGTTGAGCGCTGACACCTCGGCGGCTGTCGGCGCGTGCCGCAGCCGCACGACCAGGCGGTCGCCCACCCACCGCAGCGAGTCGTAGTTGCGCCAGAACGCTCTGATGTGCGTGGCCGCCGCCTCCACCGAGTCGGTGATGAGCACGCGGCTCATGTCGTTCGGCGCGATCATTCCGAAGCTCGCGACCTCCCGCTCGAGGTAGTCGGCGAGCGCCGTCCAGAAGGTTCCCCCTGGGCGGTCCAGCAGCACGATCGGCATCGGCTCGGCCTTGCCGGTCTGCTGCAGGGTGAGCAGCTCGAAGGTCTCGTCGAGGGTGCCGAAGCCGCCCGGCAGGCTGATGAAGCCCCGCGACTCCTTCATCAGCATGAGCTTGCGCGTGAAGAAGTACTTCATCGAGACGTGCCGTTCCTCGGCGACCGCCTCGTTCGGCTTCTCTTCGAACGGCAGCTGGATCGAGATCCCCAGCGACCGCTCGGGGCCCGCGCCCTCGGTCGCGGCCTGCATGATGCCGGGGCCGGCGCCCGTGATGACCATCCAGCCGTCGGCGGCGAGGAACGCCGCGACCTCGCGCGCCTGCGCATACAGCGCCGTGCCCGGCTGCGTGCGCGCGGAGCCGAACACCGTGGCCTTCGGGACCTCGGCATAGGGGGCGTACAGGCGGAAGGCGCTGCGCATCTCTTCGACGGCAGCGGCCGTGATCTTCAGGTCGAGGCGTCGGGCCGGATCCGTGCCGAGGTCGATGCCGGCGCGGAGGATGCGGCGCACGACACTCCGATTGCCGGCGATGCCGGCCTCGGCGATCAGCCGATCGAGCTCTGCGTCGTCGACCATGGCGAGGTTCAGCGCTCGGCGACGAGACGGTCGACGGCATCGGCCAGCGCGACGGTCTCGCGCTCACCGGTGCGGCGGTTCCAGAGCTCGACCTGACCCTCGGCGGCGCCACGGCCCACGACGAGCACACGGGGCACGCCGATGAGCTCGGCGTCGCCGAACTTCACACCGGGGCTCACCTTCGGGCGATCGTCGAAGAGGATGTCGAGGCCCGCGGCCTCGAGCTGGGCGATGACATCCTCGGCGACGGTGTAGGCGATCTCGTCCTTGCCGGTCGCGACGACGTGCACGTCGAACGGCGCGATCGTCTCGGGCCAGATCAGGCCCTTCTCGTCGTTGTTCTCCTCGGCGATGATCGCGAGGATGCGCGTCACGCCGATGCCGTACGAGCCCATCGTGACCGTGACGAGCTTGCCGTTCTCGTCGAGCACCTTGAGACCGAGGGTCTCGGCGAAGAACTTGCCCAGCTGGAAGACGTGGCCGATCTCCATGCCGCGCTCGAGCGTGACGGGGCCCGAGCCGTCGGGAGCCGGGTCGCCCGGCTGCACCTCGGCCACCTCGACGATGCCGTCGACGGCGAAGTCACGGCCGGCGACGAGGCCGAGCACGTGCTTGCCTTCGATGTTCGCGCCGGTGAGCCAACCCGAGCCGTCGGAGACCCGCGGGTCGACGAGATAGCGGATGCCCGTGCTCGACTCCTCGCCGAGCACGGCGCCCGCGGCCGACCACGGGCCGATGTAGCCCTTGACCAGGCCGGGGTTCTTCGCGAAGTCGGCCTCGGTCGCGGGCTCGACCTCGGCGGGCGCGAAGGCGACCTCGGCGCGCTTCATGTCGACCTCGCGGTCGCCGGGAACACCGACGACCACGACCTCACGGCCGCCCTCGGGGTGGGTCAGCGCGAGCACGACGTTCTTCAGCGTGTCCGCCGCTGTCCAGGAGCGGCCGTCCGGGCGGGGGTGATTCGCGTTCGCGATCGCGACGAGCGTCTCGATCGTGGGCGTGTTCGGAGTGTCGACGACCTCCTGCGGCGTCAGCCCGTCGTATGAGCGGGGCGCGCGCGGCTGCGTGGTGAACGCCTCGACGTTCGCGGCGTAGCCGCCGGCCGACTGTACGAAGGTGTCCTCGCCGACGGGGGTCGGGTGCAGGAACTCCTCGGAGCGGGCACCGCCCATCAGGCCGTTGTCGGCCTGGACGATCACGTACGACAGGCCGAGGCGCTGGAAGATGCGCTCGTAGGCGGCGCGCTGCTTCTCGTAGGAGACGTCGAGCCCGGCATCCGTGTAGTCGAAGGTGTATGCGTCCTTCATGGTGAACTCGCGACCGCGCAGCAGGCCGGCGCGAGGGCGCGCCTCGTCGCGGTATTTGTCCTGGATCTGGTAGATCGCGAGGGGCAGGTCCTTGTAGGACGAGTAGAGGTCCTTCACGAGCAGCGTGAACATCTCCTCGTGGGTGGGCGCGAGCAGGTAGTCGGCGCCCTTGCGGTCCTTCATGCGGAAGATGCCGTCGCCGTACTTCTCCCACCGGCCGCTCGCCTCGTAGGGCTCGCGCGGCAGCAGCGCCGGGAAGTGCACCTCGTGCGCGCCGGCGGCCGCCATCTCCTCACGGATGACGCCCTCGATCTTCGCCTTCACGCGCAGACCCAGCGGCAGCCACGCGAAGATGCCCGGCGCGTTGCGCCGGATGTAGCCGGCGCGGACGAGCAGCTTGTGGCTCGTCACCTCCGCGTCGGAGGGGTCTTCGCGCAGCGTGCGCAGGAAGTAGTTCGAGAGACGAGTCACCACGGGTCAAGTTTTCCACAATCCGAATCCAGGCTTGACTGGTATCAGTCGCGATACCATAGCGTCATGGCCATGACGCTTCGACTGACGGACGACGAGACCGAGGCACTGCGGCTCAGGGCAGAGCGAGAAAAGCGCTCGATGCAGGAAGTGGCGCGCGAAGCGATCCGCAACTACATCGAGACGACGAGTAAGCGCGAACTGATCGACTCCGTGCTGGACACCGAACTTCCTCGCTATGCCGAGGCTCTCGAACGCCTGGCGCACACGTGATCTATCTCGACGTCGATGACCTGCTCCACATCGGCGAGCGGCTGTTCGGCGGCGCGCCGATGGTCCGCGACCTGGGGCTGCTCGAGGCAGCCTGCGCCAGGCCTCAGGCCAGCTATGGCGGCGTCGAGCTGTATTCAACGGTCGGAGCGAAAGCCGCCGCATTGATGCACTCGATCGCCAAGAATCACGCTCTCGTCGACGGCAACAAGCGGCTCGCGACCACGGCGATGATCGTGTTCCTGGGCATCAACGGTTTCGATCTGACGCTCGACAACGATGAGCTGTATGCCTTCGCCCTCGATGTCGCAAGCGGTGAAGTCGACGACGTCGAATCGATCACCCGAGAGATCGAGACCCACATCAAGCATCGCCGGTAGCCTCGGCACATGGCGCGACGCAGCACCCGGCTCTCCCCCTCGGCGGCCCAGAGCGAACTGGCCGAGGCGCTGACGGCGCTGCGCACCGAGCTGGGCGTGCCGAGCACGTACCCGGCGGATGCCGAGGCGCAGGCGCGCGAGGCATCCGTTGCCCCGCTCGGCGAGCTGCCCGATCTGACCGCGCTCGAGTTCCTGACGATCGACCCGGCCGGCTCGACCGACCTCGACCAGGCCATGCACCTCGCGGCGCACGACGGCGGGTTCACGGTGCACTACGCGATCGCCGACGTGCCGTTCTTCGTCGCGCCGGGCGGCGCACTCGACGCCGAGACGCGTCGGCGCGGGCAGACGTTGTACGCCCCGGACGGGCGCATTCCGCTGCACCCGACCGTGATCTCTGAGGGCGCGGGCTCGCTGCTGCCCGGCGAGGTGCGGCGCGCCTTCGTGTGGGCCTTCGAGCTGTCTCTCGAAGGGGCCGTGCTCGCGACATCCCTCACCCGCGCGCTCGTGAAATCGCGGCGGCAGTGGAGCTATGACGAGGCGCAGGCGGCGATCGACGGCGGGACCGCGCCGGATGCCCTCGCACCGCTGCCCGCGATCGCCGCCGCGCTCCTCGCGCAGGAGGCCGCGCGCGGCGGCGCCTCGCTCAACACCCCCGACGAAGAGGTCGCGCTGACGCCCGAGGGCTATGGCATCGAGCGGCGCGTGCCGCTGCCGATCGAGGACTGGAATGCCCAGCTCTCGCTGCTCACGGGCATGGCCGCGGCGAAGATCATGCTGGGCGGCGGGGTCGGCGTGCTGCGCACGATGCCCGCGGCGGATGCCTCGGCCGTGGCCGCGTTCCGCGCCCGCACCGAGCTGCTCGGCCTGCCCTGGGCCGAGGGCGTCGAGTACGGCGAGTATCTGCGCACGCTCGACCGCTCGGCGCCCAAGGCGCTCGCGGTGCTGCAGGCCGCGACCTCGCTGTTCCGCGGCGCGGGCTACGAGGCCTTCGACGGCGCGCCCCCGAAGCAGTCGGTGCAGGCCGCGCTCGCGGCGCCGTATGCGCATGTGACCGCTCCCCTGCGCCGGCTCGTCGACCGCTGGGGCCTCGTCGTGTGCGAGGCGCTCGTGACTCGGCAGCCCGTTCCGCAATGGGCGCGCGACTCGCTCGCCGAGCTGCCGCACATCATGGCGTCGACCTCGTCGCTTTCCGGGCGGCTGGATGCCGGGGCGCTCGACCGGGTCGAGGCCGCCGTGCTCTCGGGCCGGGTCGGGGACGTGTTCGACGCGGTCGTAGTGGCGCAGAACCACACGCGCACGCGCATCCAGCTCGCGGAGCCGGCGGCCCTGGCATCCGTCGAGGGCCTCGTCGGCTCGCCCGGCGACACGCTGCGCGTGCGGCTCGTCTCGGCCGTCATCGCGACGGGGGTGCTGGTGTTCGAGGTGGCGGGCTGAGGGGTCGCGCCGCCTCGCCGCCGCCCGATCACCGAGGGGTGCCGAAGACGGTGAATCCGCAGGCATACGCACGTTTCTGCCCCCCCCTCGGTGAGGCTCGACGCACCCCTCGCGCGCGGCTAGCGTTTCGCCCATGGCCGACTTCGCCGCACCGAATCTGCCCGCACGCGACTTCGCGGCGACCGAGGCGTTCTATGCACAGCTCGGGTTCCGGCGCGCCTTCCGCGACGAGACCTGGCTCGTGCTGCGGCGCGGCACGGCCCAGCTCGAGTTCTTCCCGGCTCCGGGGCTCGACCCCGCGACGCACGGCCATTCGTGCTCGCTTCGGGTCGCCGATCTGGACGCCCTGTGGGCGGCCGTGCAGGCGACCGGCGTTCCTGAGGAGCCGATGGGCTTCCCGTGGTCGGTGCCGCCCCGTCGCCAGCCCTGGGGGCAGCGAATGGCCGAGCTCATCGACCCCGACGGCACCCTCGTGCACCTGATCGAAGAGGGCTGAGCGCGGCTGCTCGCCACAGGCGACGGGCTCTCGCGCGAAGTGCCACGAGGGTGCAGCACGGGCTGGTTGCCGCGCGAGGGGGCAGCCCGAACTGACACTTCGGGGGTCTAGCGAGTCGGGGTCTAGCGGGTCGGGGGTCTAGCTGAGGCCTCGGGAGGGGGCCGGCGACGGTCGCCGCCCGGGACTAGTGGCCGACGGTCACCGTGGGGCCGCCGACCGGGGCCTCGTCGCCCATCGAGTCCGCGATGCGCTGCGCCTCGGCGATCAGCGTCTCGACGATCTCGGCCTCGGGCACCGTCTTGACGACCTCGCCCTTGACGAAGATCTGGCCCTTGCCGTTGCCCGACGCGACACCGAGGTCGGCCTCGCGGGCCTCGCCCGGCCCGTTCACGACGCAGCCCATGACGGCGACGCGCAGCGGCACGGTGACGTTCTTGAGCCCCTCGGTGACGTTCTCGGCGAGCGTGTAGACGTCGACCTGGGCGCGGCCGCACGACGGGCACGAGACGATCTCGAGCTTGCGCTCGCGCAGGTTCAGCGAGCGCAGGATCTGCAGCCCGACCTTGACCTCCTCGACCGGCGGCGCGGACAGCGAGACGCGGATGGTGTCGCCGATGCCCTCGGAGAGCAGGATGCCGAACGCCGTCGCCGACTTGATCGTGCCCTGGAACGCCGGCCCGGCCTCGGTCACGCCGAGGTGGAGCGGCCAGTCGCCGCGCTCGGCGAGCTGGCGGTAGGCCTTGACCATGACGATCGGGTCGTTGTGCTTGACCGAGATCTTGAAGTCGTGGAAGTCGTGCTCCTCGAACAGCGAGGCCTCCCACACGGCGGACTCGACGAGCGCCTCGGCCGTCGGCTTGCCGTACTTCTGCAGCAGGCTCGGCTCGAGCGAGCCCGCGTTCACACCGATGCGCAGCGAGACGCCGGCGGCCTTCGCGCGCCGCGCGATCTCGCCGACCTGGTCGTCGAACTTGCGGATGTTGCCCGGGTTGACGCGCACGGCCGCGCAGCCCGCGTCGATCGCGGCGAAGACGTAGTTCGGCTGGAAGTGGATGTCGGCGATGACCGGGATCTGGCTCTTCTTCGCGATGATCGGCAGCGCCTCGGCGTCGTCGCGGCTCGGCACGGCGACGCGCACGATGTCGCAGCCGGATGCCGTGAGCTCGGCGATCTGCTGCAGGGTCGCGTTGATGTTCGTCGTCGGCGTGGTCGTCATGGACTGCACGCTGACGGGCGCGTCACCGCCGACGAGCACCTTGCCGACCTTGATCTGGCGGGACTTGCGTCGAGGGGCGAGGACTTCGGGCGCCGCGGGCATGCCCAGATTGATTGCTGCCACGGATGTCAGTCTAGGGAGCCGCGTGCACGCAGCTCTGTGAATCAGCCACCGGCCAGGTGCGCGTGCAGCGCCTCGTCGAACTCGGCGGGGTGGTCGAGCATCGGTCCGTGGCCCGCGCCGGCGATGAGCACCTCGCGGAACGCTCCGCCGGCGTCGCGGTAGCGCTCGAGCACCTGCCGGGTCTGCGCGATCATCGGCTGCGGCGGCGCGACATCCTCACCCGGCCAGCCCGGGATCACCCCGGCCTTGCCGAGCATGTTCACGTCGAAGAACGTGGCGTCGCCGACGATCGCGTCGAGCTCGCCGTGCACCCACAGGATCGGCGGCTTCACCGCCAGCGCGTCGATGCCGCTCACGTCGAAGTACTGCGGCGCCATGGTGTTGAGCACCCCGCGTGTGCCGGCAGCGAAGCCGGGCCAGTTCGGCGAAGCGGCCCCGTCGCCCGGGTAGTTGTCGGTGCCGACCTTGGTGCTGAGCATCGAGGCGACCCAGACGTCCTCGTGGGCGTCCTGATGGCCCGGCGCGACGTAGGTCGCGCGATACACCTGGCGGGGCGAGCCAGGGGCCTCGTCGCTCGTGTCCCCCGCGGCGAGGCGGGCGACGAAGTCGGGGTTCGCTGCCTGGCCGCCGACACCGGCGTCGTCCGCCGTGAGACGGCGGCCCGCGGCATCCGTGCCCCCGAAGCCGTACGGCGAGACGGGCCCCACGAGCGTCGCCGACGCGACTGTCTCGGGCCGGTCGAGCAGCTGCTGCAGCACGACGCCGCCGCCCATGCTCCAGCCGACGAGGTGCACCGGGCCGAGCTCGAGAGCGTCGACGACGCTCCACACGTCGTCGGCGAAGTCGCGCAGGCCGCGCGTCGCGTCGACGGGCAGCGTGTCGCTGTCGCCGAAGCCGCGCAGGTCGACCGCGATGGCGCGCACCGAGGCGGGCAGCCTGAGCATCGTCGGCTGCCAGAACAGGCTCGATGAGACGTTGCCGTGCACGAACACGACGGTCGCGGCGACACTGTCGGTCGCGGCCGGCCTCTCGAGCGTGCCTGCGGTCAGTCGCGGGGTCGTGACGCGGGCGGCGCGGATGCCGTCGAACACGGTCTTCATGCGAATGCTCCCTCGGGGAAGTGCAGCGGGGGTTCGGTGGCGGCGACGACCTCGTCGACCGTGGCACCGGGGGCGAGCTCGACCAGCTCGAGGCCCGCGGGCGTGACGTCGATCACCGCCAGATCGGTGATGATGCGGTGCACGACGCGCCGCCCTGTGAGCGGCAGGCTGCACGTGTCGACGATCTTGGGGCTGCCGTCCTTGGCGACGTGCTCCATCAGCACGATGACGCGGCGGGCGCCGTGCACGAGGTCCATCGCGCCGCCGGGGCCCTTCACCATCTTCCCGGGGATCATCCAGTTGGCGAGGTCGCCCGCCGCCGAGACCTGCATGGCCCCGAGCACGGCCGCATCGATCTTGCCGCCGCGGATCATGCCGAAGCTCGTCGCCGAGTCGAAGAACGCGGCCCCCGGCAGCACCGTGACGGTCTCCTTGCCGGCGTTGATCAGGTCGGGGTCGACGTCGGCCTCATCGGGGTACGGGCCCACGCCGAGGATGCCGTTCTCGGACTGCAGCACGACCGTCGTGCCGTCCGGCACGTAGTTCGGCACGAGAGTCGGCAGCCCGATGCCGAGGTTCACGTAGGCGCCGTCGGGCAGTTCGCGCGCGGCCCTGGCGGCCATCTGGTTCCTGGTCAGAGGCATCCCGCCTACTCCTTCACGCTCACGGTGCGGCGCTCGATGCGCTTCTCGATGTCGGGGCCGACCACGACGATGCGGTCGACGTAGACGCCGGGCAGGTGGATCGCGTCGGGGTCGAGCTCACCCGGCTCGACGAGCCGCTCGACCTGGGCGATGCACACGCGGCCGGCCATCGCCGCGGGCGGCGAGAAGTTGCGCGCGGCCTTGTTGAAGACCAGGTTGCCGTGGCGGTCGGCGACCTCGGCGTGCACGAGGGAGAAGTCGGTGCGGATGGCCTCTTCGAGCACGAACTCCTTCTCGACGCCGTCGACGTCGAAGCGCTGCACGGGCTTGGGCGGCGACGCGACGGCGACGGTCCCGTCGGGGCGGTAGCGGCGCGGCAGCCCGCCCTCGGCGACCTGGGTGCCGACGCCCGTCTGCGTGAAGAACGCCGCGATGCCACTGCCGCCGGCGCGCAGCTTCTCGGCCAGCGTGCCCTGCGGGGTCAGCTCGAGCTCGAGCTCGCCGGTCAGGAACTGGCGCTCGAACTCCTTGTTCTCGCCGACGTACGACGAGGTCATCTTGCGGATGCGGTGCGCCGCGAGCAGCAGGCCGAGGCCCCAGTCGTCGACGCCGCAGTTGTTGCTGACGACGCTGAGATCGCCGACACCGCTTTCGAGCAGCGCGTCGATGAGCTGCATCGGGATGCCGCACAGCCCGAAGCCGCCGACGGCGAGCGAGGCGCCGCTCGGGATGTCGGCGACCGCGGCGGCCGCGCTCGCGCAGGTCTTGTCGATGGTCATTTCCCGTCCTTCGTCGCGGCCGGGGCGGCGTATGCCCCGGCGATGACCTCGCGCAGCCGCGCGGCGACCACGTCGGCGCCCGCATCCGCCATCACGATGCCGTAGTGGTTGACGCCCGGCACGTCGACGATGCGCAGGCCGGGCAGGAGGTCGGCGGATGCCTCGAGCACGCCGTCCGGGTAGAGCCCGGGCACCTCGTCGAGCAGCCCGCGCGGTGCGCGCAGGAAGAGCGACGGCACGTCGATCGAGGCGAGGGCCTCGCGGTAGCCGCCGCTGCCGTCCTGCTGCACGATGTTCGTCGCGATCGCCGCGAGGCGCGATGACGGCCGGAAGCCGCCCTCGACCTCGTCGAGGTCGTAGTCGACGTAGGCGGCGACGGCGTCGTTCCAGCCGTCGACGAAGGCGGGGTGGGCGCGCCAGAACCGCGCGTACTCCTCACGCGAGGGGTAGACCCGGCTGAGGCGGTCGCCGGCCGGGCCGAGCAGCAGCGCCGGGACGTCCTCGGGCGGCACGCCCTCGGGGATGCGGAACGGCAGCGGCAGCCCGCCGTCGACCAGCACGAGCGCGCGAGTGCGGTCGGGGTGCCGCGCGGCGAACCAGCCCGCCACGAAGCCGCCCATCGAGTGCCCGGCGATGACGGCCGACTCGACGCCGAAGGCGTCCATCATGCGCGCGACGTCGTCGGCGTGGTCGGCCATCGCCCAGGGCGGCGGCAGCTCGTTGCTGCGGCCGCGGCCCCGCAGGTCGGGGGCGAGCACCCGCGTCTCGGGCAGCCGCTCGGCGATGAGGGGCCACTCGAGGTGCGAGGCCGTGATGCCGTGGATCGCGACGAGCGTCGTCGGGGCATCCGCCGGCCCCCACGCCCCGCCGGCCAGCGCGCCGCCCGTGACGGGCACGCGGAAGGTCGAGTACTCGCTCATCGCGCCGACCACCCGCCGTCCATCGTGTAGCTCGCGCCCGTCACCATGCCGGCCGAGGGGCCGGCCAGCCACAGCGCGAGCGCCGCGACCTCGTCGGGCTCGACGAGGCGCTTGATCGCGGTCTCGGTGAGCATGACCTTCTCGACGACCTCGGACTCGAGGATGCCGTGCAGCCGCGCCTGGTCGGCGATCTGCTTCTCGACGAGGGGTGTGCGCACATAGGCCGGGTTGATGCAGTTGCTCGTCACCCCGTGCGGGCCGCCCTCGAGCGCGGCGACCTTCGACAGCCCCTCGAGGCCGTGCTTCGCGGCCACATACGCCGACTTGTAGGCCGAGGCGCGCAGCCCGTGCACGCTGCTCACGTTGACGATGCGGCCGAAGCCCCGCTCGTACATGCCGGGCAGGCTCGCCCGCATCAGCAGGAACGGCGCCTCGAGCATGAGCCGCATGATGAGCGAGAAGCGGGCCGGGTCGAATTCCTCGATGGGGCTGACGTGCTGGATTCCGGCGTTGTTGACGAGCACGTCGACGTCGAGCCGTACCGTGGCGAGCGCGTCGAGGTCGGAGAGGTCGACCTGCCACGCCTCTCCCCCGATCTCCGCCGCGAGGTGCTCGGCGCCCGCACCGTCGACATCGGCGACGACGACGTGCGCACCGTCCGCCGCGAACGCGCGTGCGCACGCGGCGCCGATGCCGCTCGCACCGCCCGTGATGAGGGCCTTCCGCCCGTCGAGACCGCCCATTCCCGCATCCCTTCCGCGTCATTGCGTCGAGGGCGCCAGGCTACCCCTCAGCCGGCCGAGATCGGCTTGACGAGGTCGGCGTACGCGAGCAGCAGCTCCATGGCGATGAGCACCGTCACGACGCCGAAGGTCAAGGGCATGAGGCGCGCCATGTCGACGTGCTTCGGCTTCTGGCCGCGACGGAACGCCGCAAACCACCAGCGCTTGGCCTGTTCCCACAGCGCACCGAGGATGTGGCCGCCGTCGAGCGGCAGCAGCGGCACGAGGTTGAACACGAACAGCGAGATGTTGAGCGCCGCGACGATCGAGAGCAGCCACTCGAGGCGGGCGATGAACGGCGCGGAGGTGTTGCTCGCGACATCCCCGGCGAGCCGCCCCACGCCGATCAGGCCGACGGGGCCGTTCGCATCGCGCTGCTGCGACCCGAACGCGGCGTTCCAGACCTGCACCATGCGGTTCGGCAGGTTGAGGAAGACGCCCGTGGTCTGGCTGATCTGGGTGCCCACGGCGCCCGGCACCGAGCTGAGCGGCTGGCGCACATAGCCCTGCGCGAACGAGAAGCCGACCACGCCCGCCTGCACGATCTTCTGCTTGCCGTCGGCGCCCGTGATCGCCTTGCTCGAGAGCACGGGGGTCATCGAGAGCGTGACGTCGTGGCCGTCGCGCAGCACGACGACCGAGATGGTGCGGCCGGGGGCGGCCCCGATCAGCTCGGATGCCGTCTGATAGTCGTCGCCGACCGCGTGCCCGTCGATGCTGACGAGGCGGTCCCCCGCCTTGAGCCCCGCTCGGGCCGCCGGGGCCACCGGGTCGCTCGCGGCGCAGGTCGTCGACGTGCTGTCGGCGGGCTTGAGGCACTGCGAGACCGCGTCGACGACGGGGATGCTCGAGGGGATGCCGACGCCGACGGCGATGATGCCGATCACGAACACGGCGATCACCAGGTTCATGAACGGCCCGGCGAACATGATGATGACACGCTTCCACGGCGCGGCCGCGTAGAACGCCCGATTCTCTTCGCCCGGCTTCACGGTCTCGGCGCTCGACTGGCGCGCGCTGTCGATGAGCTCGGCGATGCGGCCGCGCTTCGCCGGCCGGCCGTCGGGCCCCGGCGGGAACATGCCGATCATGGCGATGTAGCCGCCGATCGGGAGGGACTTCACGCCGTACTCGGTCTCGCCCTTCTTGCGGCTCCACAGCGTGTTGCCGAAGCCGATCATGAACTGCGTCACCTTGACACCGAAGATCTTCGCGGCGGTCAGGTGGCCGAGCTCGTGCAGGCCGATGGAGACGCCGATGCCGACGAGGATGACGACGATCCCGAAGAGGAGCAGCAGCACGGACTCCACCCTGGGAATCTAGCGGTGGCGGCTTTGAGGCTGCCGCGAGGTCGTTATGCGTCGCGTTACGGCGGCGGCCCGGCATCCCCGGCTCATTTAGGCTTTCGAGTGTGACCAACGCTGATCGCCAGACCAAGGCGCAACGTCAGAATGCCGCGCGCGAGAAGGCGCGCCTCATGCGCGAAGAAGCCAAGAAGAAGGCCCGCCGGAACAAGATCCTGCTGCAGAGCGGCATCGGCATCGCTGTCATCGCGGTGCTCGCCGTCATCGCGATCGTCGTGGTGAACCTGGCCCGGCCGACCTCGACCGCCGGCCCGAAGAACATGATCAGCGACGGCATCCTGCTCACGAGCACGACGTCGTACGTCTCGACGCCCGGGATCCCGAACGGCGGCAAGCCGACCCCGACGACGCAGCCGGCCGACGGCAAGGCGCACATCACCATCTACGAGGACCTGCAGTGCCCGTACTGCAACCAGTTCGAGACGGCGAACGACGCCCAGCTCTCGCAGTGGCTGAACGCGGGCACCGCGACCCTCGAGATCCACCCGATCTCGTTCCTCGACCGCAGCTCGAACGGCAACCGCTACTCCAGCCGCGCCGCGAGCGCGCTCGGCTGCGTCGCGCAGTACGACCCGAAGGACTTCTTCGCCGTCAACAAGGCGCTCTACGCCGCCCAGCCCGCCGAGGGCAGCAACGGCAAGACCGACGCGCAGATCCTCGCGACCCTCAAGCAGGGCGGGGCCAGCAGCTCGGCGATCACCGACTGCGTGCATCAAGAACGGTTCAAGGGCTGGGTCCAGCAGACCTACAAGCGCACCATCGGCGGCGCCGCCCCGATCCCGAACTCGAGCCTCAAGTCGATCAGCGGCACGCCGACGGTCCTCGTCAACGGCCAGCAGTTCGACTCGGGCAACAACGTGGACCTCACCGACGCCTCGGCGTTCCTCGCCTTCGTGAAGGCGTCGGTCTCGGGCTGGTCGCCGACCAAGGCGGGCTGAGTCGCACGCACCCAGCGCACCGCGCACGACGCCGGGCGGGCCGCAAGGCCTAGCCCGGCGTCGTCGTCTGCGGCTAGGGTCGCCGCGTGTCCCCCGAGTCCCACCTCGTCGTCGGCGCGGGTCCGATCGGCAGCCGCGTCGCGCAGCTCCTGCTCGAGCGCGGCGACTCCGTGCTGCTCGCGACGCGGCGGGGCACGCCCCTGCCCGGTGCACGGGCCGTCGTCGCCGACGCCGCGGACGCGGCATCCCTCGCCCGCGCCGCCGACGGCTGCCGCACGATCTTCGTCTGCGCGAGCCCGGCCGCCTACACCGCCGAGGCGTGGCAGTCCGAGTGGCCGCCGATCTTCCGCGCGGCGATGCACGCGGCGAACGAGACGCGCGCGCGGCTCGTGGTGATGGGCAACCTGTACCCGTACGGCCCGGTCGACGGCGCCATGACCGAGCACACGCCCGAGAACCCCGCGACGGCGAAGGCACGCGTGCGGCACGACGGCTGGCAGGCGCTGAAGGCCGCGACGGATGCCGGTGAGCTACGGGCCGTCGAGGTGCGGGCCTCCGACTACTTCGGCGCGGGCGCCCGCGGCACCGCGCACCTGGGCGAGCGGTTCTTCGCGCCCGTCATGGCGTCGCACGCGGCTCAGGTCGTGGGCGACCCGGCCGTACCGCACTCGTGGTCGTACCTCGACGACATCGCGCGGACGCTCGTCGCCGCGGCGCACTATCGGGGGCCGTGGGGGCGCGTGTGGCATGTGCCGTCGGGCATCCCCCATTCCCGCATCGAGATCGCCGAGACGCTCGACGAGTGGTTCGGGGCGCACGGCTCGGCCAAGGGCATGCCGCGCTGGGCGCTCAGGTCGGCGGGGCTGTTCAGCCCGCAGCTGCGGGGCGTCGCCGACGAGGCCTGGCAGTTCGAGCGGCCCTTCGTGATCGACGCGTCGGAGACCGAGCGGATGCTGGGCGTCGCCGCCACCCCGTGGGAGACGGCGCTGCGCGCCACGGCGGAGTCGTATCGCGCGGCGCACTAAGCGGGTGGCCGCGGACTCAGGTCACCGGTCGGTCGCGCTCAGGTCGGTCGCGCGCCGATGCACGCCGTCACTACCGGGAACGCGATCCGCTGTGCGGGAACCGGATCCGGTTCCCGGACTGCGGATCAGGCTCCCGCGATGAGCTGGTCGGCCGTCGCGCGCGCCCACTCCTCGGCGGCGGCGAGCGACGCGCGGGTCAGCTCGCCCTCGGGGCTGTGCGCGTCGACGACGCGCTGCACGGTGTCGACGATGTCGAGGAAGCCGATCTTGCCGGCGTGGAAGGCGTGCACCGCCTGCTCGTTCGCCGCGTTGAACACCGCCGGGTAGGTGCCGCCGGCGGCGCCGACGCGCTTCGCGAGCGCGACCGCCGGGAAGGCGGCCGCGTCGAGGGGCTCGAAGGTCCACGAGTGGGCCTGCGTCCAGTCGAGCGGTGTGCCGACGCCCGCCACGCGGTGCGGCCAGTCGAGGCCCAGCGAGATCGGCAGGCGCATGTCGGGCGGGCTCGCCTGGGCGATCGTCGAGCCGTCGACGAACTCGACCATCGAGTGGATGACCGACTGCGGGTGCACCGTCACCTCGATGCGGTCGAAGGGGATGTCGAAGAGCAGGTGTGCCTCGATGACCTCGAGCCCCTTGTTCACGAGGGTCGCGGAATTCGTGGTGACCATGAGCCCCATGTCCCAGGTGGGGTGGGCCAGGGCATCCTTCGGCTTGACGTCGACGAGCGACGCGCGGCTGCGCCCCCGGAACGGGCCGCCGGACGCCGTGACGACGAGCCGGCGCACCTCGGCGTGCGTGCCGCTGCGCAGCGCCTGTGCGAGGGCCGAGTGCTCGGAGTCGACGGGCACGATCTGGCCCGGGGCGGCGATGCCCGTGACGAGCTCCCCGCCGACGATGAGGCTCTCCTTGTTGGCGAGGGCGAGCGTGCGGCCCGCCTCGAGCGCGGCCAGGGTGGGGCCGAGGCCGACCGAGCCCGTGATGCCGTTGAGCACGACGTCGGCGTCGACGTCGCGCACGAGCTGCTCGGCCGCGGCGGCGCCGAGCGCGGTGTCCGCCACGCCGAACTCGGCCGCCTGGGCGGCCATGCCCGCGGCATCCGTGCCCGCCGCCAGGCCCACGACCTCGAAGCGGTCGCGGTTGGCGCGCACGACGTCGAGCGCCTGCGTTCCGATGGAGCCGGTCGAGCCCAGGATGATGATGCGTCGCACGGATGCCACGCTAGCGGCCCGGGCTCGACCGACGCGCTCGCGCGATCAGCTCGCGGGCGTCGCCGCCGTGTAGAGGATGTCGATGACGAAGACGAGCGTCGAGGTCTTCGTGATCGTCGTCTGGCCGCTCGGCGGGGTGGCGCCGTAGCCGTCGGCCGGCGGGATCACGACGAGCACCTGCGAGCCGACCGTCTGGCCGACGAGCGCCTTGGAGAAGCCCTTCACGACGCCCGTGGTCGGGAACGACGACGGCGTCGACGGGAAGGTGCCGCCGTGCGCGGTGCCCCACGACTCGTCGAAGATCTTGCCGCTCTTCCACTCGGTGCCCTGGTACTGCACGGTCACGGTGTCGCCCGACTTGACCGTCGCGCCGGTGCCCTTCTTGAGCACCTCGACCTTGGTCGTGGTCGGCGGGGTCGCGCTGCTGTCGATCTTGACCTTCGGCTCGCCGTCCGAGGCGAGGGTCACGGTCGGGAAGCCGGCCTGCGGGGTCTGGTCCGCACCGTCCGCGCGCTGCGGGATGGCGTCGAGCACATCGCCGGCGAACACGACCGTGTCGGTGGCCTTGACGCTGCCGTCGGTGAAGTTGTTGGTGACGTTGGCGGCGCTGCCGAACGCGGTCGCGGCGGTCGCCGCGTAGACGATGCGGCTGCCGACCGGTGCACAGCCGAAGGTGCGGCTGAGGCCGGGCACCTTGGTCGCGTCGCCGAGCTGCACGATCAGCTCGCCCTTCTGGGCGCCCCAGCCGAACGGCGCCGAGATGGCCTTGCCACTCGTCGAGTCATAGGCGGCGAAGCCGACGACGACGCTCGCTCCGGCCTTCGGCTGCACGCCGTTGCCGGTCGTGAGGACCTTGCGCTGCTCGGTGGTGGCCGTGAGGCCCTTGGCGACGTCCACGGTCGGAGCCGCGCCGACGGCGCCGGTGATCTTCACCGCGTCGGTCACCGAGCCCGGCTTGAGCGAGCAGCCGAGGTCGCTCGCGCTCGAGGTGCTCGACGCGCTCGACGCCTTCGGGGTCGAGCCGGCTCCCGACTTCGCACCCCCGGAACAGGCGGTGAGAAGGAGGGCGGCGGCAGCCGCCAGGACGATCACGGGGGCAGTGCGACGCACGGGATCACTTCCGATCTTCGGGTGGGATGCACAACAGTGTGCCGTATCGACCTAGCTGATTCCTCAAGACCCGGCACGTAGGGTGGGCGCGTGCTCTCCGCCCGCGCCGTCGTCCGGCTCGTCCTCGCCGCCCGCATCGCCGCGGGCCTCGTCGTGCTCGGCCTGGTCGTGGCGCTCGCCACGCTGACGGTCGGCACCGCGAGCGCGTCGCATCAGGATGTCGCGGCTCAGGCATCCGTGCCGGGCGCCCGCACGGCCCTGCCGGCGTTCGACGCGGGCGACATCATCAGCGACGACGCGTTCTACAACCCGGACGCGATGACCCGCGACGGCATCCAGGCGTGGCTGCTGGCGATGCCCTGCACGCCGACGGACTCGTCGCCGTGCCTCGCCTTCTTCACGCAGGCGACGACCTCGCGCCCGGCGAACGCGAACTGCCTCGCCTACCGCGGCGCCGCGTCCGAGACCGCGGCCGACATCGTCTTCAAGGTGGCGCACGCGTGCGGCATCAGCCCGCGCGTGCTGCTCGTGCTCGTGCAGAAGGAGCAGTCGCTCGTGACCCGCCCGAGCGCCTACGGCTACCAGCGCGCCACGGGCTACGCGTGCCCCGACACCGCCGCGTGCGATGCGAAGTACTTCGGCCTCTTCAACCAGCTGTACTCGGCGGCGTGGCAGTTCCGGGAGTATGCGAACCCGAAGGACCACTGGCACCTCGTGCCCGGGCGCGCGTCGGTGCAGTATTCGCCGGATGCCTCGTGCGGGGCATCCTCGATCACCATCGCGGACCAGGCCACCGCGGACCTCTACCTCTACACGCCGTACCAGCCCGACGCGCAGACCCTCGCGCACCCGGTCGGCCCGGCCGGGAAGTGCTCGGCGTACGGGAACCTCAACTTCTTCCGCCTCTACAACGCGTGGTTCGGCGACTCGCGGGCGCAGCGCTTCCCCGAGTGGTGGGGGCCGTGTCTCGACCACGTCGGCGGCATCGCATGCCGCACGGGGAATCGATGAAATGGCTGTGTTGCATTGTGCACATGACCGTGTCGAAACGCCTCTGATCATTCCCGCGGCGGCATGCGGGGTCGATTACCCTTGCCTGGATGTCAACTCACGCTGACCCCGCCGGGGCCGCCCGAGGCGCGACCGATCTCGACGACGAGACGGACGCGACGGCGGACGACTACGTCTCGAAGGGCAGCCGCGGGCTGTACATGATCGCGAAGTCGGTGGGCGCGCCGCTCGCCCGTCTGATCTATCGACCGCACGTCATCGGCCGCAAGAACGTGCCGAAGACCGGGCCCGTCATCTTCGCGAGCAACCACCTCTCGTTCGTCGACTCGGTCGCGATCCCGCTGTGCGCACCGCGCCGCGTGCGCTTCCTCGCAAAGTCCTCGTACTTCGACGGCACCGGCTTCCGCGGCTGGCTGTCGCGCACCTTCTTCACCGCCGTCGGGGCGATCCCCGTCGTGCGCGGGGCCGGGTCGGCCGCGCAGCTCGCGCTCGAGCAGTCGCGCCAGATCATCGAGTCGGGGGACGCCTTCGCGCTGTACCCCGAGGGCACCCGCTCGCTCGACGGGCGCCTCTACAAGGGGCGCACCGGCGCCGCGTGGCTCGCGCTCACGACCGGCGCCCCGGTCGTGCCCGTCGGCCTCAAGAAGACCAACGAGTTCCTGCCCGTCGGCGCCAAGGTGCCGAACTTCACGCGCATCACGGTGCACTTCGGCGAGCCGATCGACCTCAGCCACCTCGGCGACGCGAACTCGGGCAAGGCCCGCCGCCTCGCGACCGACGAGATCATGAACGCGATCCAGGCGCTCTCGGGTCAGGAGTTCGCCGGCGCCTACAACGAGGCGCCGCCGCACGGCGCGGTCGAGCGCGTCAAGCGGATGCTGCACCCGGAGCGGATGTAGCGACCGTCGTCATCGCCTCGTGGCGCACCGGGAAGTTCACCGACGAGGCGATGAAGCACATGCGCGCCGCCTCGGCGTGGGCCGCCTCCGCGGCCTCGAGCTGAGCGGCATCCGCCACGACGACGCGCGGTCGCAGGGTGGCGGACGTGAAGTGCCCGCCGCCGTCCGCGGTCTGCTCCATCGTGCCCACCGCGTCGTCGTCGTAGGCGAGCACGGTGACGCCCGCGACCGTGGCCGCGTGCAGGTAGCTGAGCATGTGGCACTGTGCGAGGGCGGTGAGCAGCAGTTCCTCGGGGTTCCACCGCTCGGGGTCGCCGCGGAACGCCGGGTCGGAACTGCCCGCGAGATCGTGCAGCTTGCCGGCGGCGCTGACCACGTGGTCGCGCCCGTAGGCGCGGTAACCGCTGGTTCCGGTGCCCCGGTTGCCCGTCCAGCGGACGGAGACGGCGTACTCATGAGCGAGGTGCATGACCGACAGTCTGACAGCGGCACCGCGCGGCCACCCCGATAGGAGGGGCACGGCGCGGATAAACTGCCGGGATGAGCGACACGGCGAGCGAGACGACGCAGACCCCCGCCCACGGCCTCTCGGGCCTGACCTCCGCGGCGGCCCGGCCTGCCGGCACCGCGACCGTCGCCGAGTCGGCGGAGCTGGCGGTCGTCGTGCGCGGCGACTTCGTCGAGTCGCGTCACGCGGGCAGCGCGATCGTGCTGGGGCGGGATGCCGCCGTGCTCCGCTCCATCGGCGACCCGGATGCCCTCGTCTTCGGCCGGTCGTCGCTGAAGTCCCTCCAGACCCTCGCCAATGTCTCGGCCGGCGCCGAGCTGGAAGGCGTCGAGCTCGCCGTCGCGAGCGCCAGCCACTCGGGCACGCCCGCCCACGTCGCCGCGGTGAAGCAGATCCTCGCGAAGGCGCAGCTGCCCGTGTCGGCGCTGCAGTGCCCCGCCGTCATGCCGGCCGATGCGGAGGCCCGTGCCGGGGTGCGCGCGCTGGGCGAGGGCCCCTCGCCGGTCTTCCACGAGTGCTCGGGCAAGCACGCGGCCATGCTGCTGGCGTGCGTGACGAACGGCTGGGACGTCGCGACCTACCTCGACCCCGAGCACCCCGTGCAGAAGGCCGCCGTCGACACGATCGAGCGCCTCACCGGCGAGAAGGTCGCCGCCGTCGCCGTCGACGGGTGCGGCGCCCCGACGTTCGCGGTGTCGCTCACGGGGCTCGCGCGGGGCATCCAGCGCATCGCCACCGCGCAGGCCGGCTCGCCGTTCCCGCTCTACAAGAAGGCGGCCGCGATCACGCGGGCGGTGCGCGACTTCCCCTGGGCCGTGCACGGCCAGGGCCTCAGCGACAGCGTCATGGTCGAGCGCCTCGGCGTGTTCGCGAAGCGCGGCGCCGAGGGCCTGCTCGTCGCCGCCGCGCCGGATGGGACCACCGTCGCCTTGAAGGTGCTCGACGGCGCGCACCGGCCGGCGACGGTCGTCGCACTCACGCTGCTCGTGAAGGCGGGGGCGCTGTCGGCCGCATCGGTCGCCGCCCTGCTGCCCGAGGTCGTCGCCCCCGTCGTCGGGGGCGGTCGGACAGTCGGAGAGATCCGACCCGTGATCTGACGCCATCGGGCGAGGAGGGCCACCATGCGCATCGCAGTTCCTCGAGAGGTCAAGGACGACGAGTACCGCGTCGCCCTCACTCCAGCCGGTGTCCACGCCCTCGTCGGCGCAGGGCACTCCGTCGTCGTCGAGACGGGTGCCGGGCTCGGCTCGGCCATCGGCGACGACGAATACGCCGCCGCCGGCGCGAGCCTCGAGCCCGACGCGGCCGCCGTGTGGGCGGATGCCGAGCTCGTGCTCAAGGTGAAGGAGCCGATTCCCGCCGAGTTCGGGTTCTTCCGCGACGGCCTCGTGCTGTTCACCTATCTGCACCTCGCCGCGAACCGGCCTCTGACGGAGGCGCTGGTGGCCTCGCGCGTCACGGCGATCGCCTACGAGACCGTGCAGCTGCCCGACCGCAGGCTGCCGCTGCTCGCCCCGATGAGCGAGGTCGCGGGGCGCCTGGCGCCGATCGTCGGGGCGAGCACGCTGATGCGGCCGGCGGGCGGCCCCGGCATCCTCATCTCGGGCGTGCCCGGCACCCGCCACGCGGACGTCGTCGTCATCGGCGGCGGCGTCGCCGGCTCGCACGCCGTGACGACCGCGGTCGGCCTCGGGGCCCGGGTGACCGTGCTCGACACCGACCTCGAGAAGCTGCGGCACCTCGACGAGCTGTACCAGGGGCGCGTCACGGCCCTCGCATCGAACCCGTTCGAGATCGAGCGCGCGCTCGTCGCAGCCGATCTGGTGATCGGTTCCGTGCTGATCCCCGGTGCACGGGCGCCGAAGCTCGTCACCGACGAGCTCGTCGCGCGGATGCGCCCGGGCAGCGTGCTCGTCGACATCGCGATCGACCAGGGCGGCTGTTTCGAGGGCAGCCGGCCGACGACGCACCACGCGCCGACCTTCCCCGTGCACGGCTCGCTGTTCTATTGCGTCGCGAACATGCCGGGCGCCGTGGCGCAGACCTCCACCCACGCACTCGCCAATGCGACGCTGCGCTATATCGCCGCCATCGCCGACCGGGGCTGGCGCGAGGCGCTCGCCGCCGACCCGGCGCTCGCCCTCGGGCTCAATGTGCACGCGGGCGAGGTCGTCAGCGAGCCGGTGGCCGCGGCTCACGGCATGCCCGCCGGGCGCTTCATGCCACGCTGAGGCGGCAGCGGCGCATGCGGCCCTCGGGCTCGAGCAGCCATGCGGAACCGCCGCCGGGCGCGAGCGGCGGCGGCAGGGATCGGCTGCGCGTGAGCGCACGCACGTCCGACGCGTCGCAGCCCGCGAAGACGAGGGGATGCCCCGCGCGCAGCGCCGCGTAGAGGTGCCATCGGCCCAGCCACGCATCGGGGTCGCCCACGACGAGCACACCGGTCGCCAGGCGCGCGTCGGCGAGCAGCTCCTCGGGGCCGGGCGAGCCGGGCGAGAGCATGCTCAGGTCGACGACCGCCTCGGGCGGCAGCCCCGCGGCGCGCGCCCGGGAGATCGCGCGCCCCGGCGCATGCGTGACGAGCAGGGTCGCCGTTCCGCGCGCGGGGACGAGCGGCACCCGCGCCGCGAACTCCGCGCCCGCGTCGACGGGTCGGCCGTCGACGGTCTCGAGCCGCGGCGGCGGTGCGAGGAATTGCACGCGCCGCCCGCGCCAGACGCCTGCCCCGGCAGCCAGCCCGCCGTCCCACAGCTCGGCGGGCGCACCCGCGAGCACATGGTCCTGCTTGCTCGCCTGCCGCAGCAGCACCGTCTCGTTCACGAGCGCGAGCACCGCACGCAAGGGGCCGCTCGGACGCTGGGCGGCGATCACGGTGTGCACGCCCGCGGCCGGCCCGTCGCGCAGGACGCGCGCGAGACGATCGCACCAGGCCATGGCGTATTCCTCGCCGAGACGGGAGCACACCGCATCGGCGTCGTCGATCGCGAGCAGGATGCCCGGCACGCCTGCTTCCGGCTCGTCGCACCGGTCGAGGGCCGCCTCGACGACGTCCCAGGCGCGCTCGCGATCGGCCCCGGTGGACACCGTCTCCAATCCGGACGCCGCCGCGAGGGCCCGCAGCGCGCTCGACTTGCCGCTGCGGGCCGCGCCGAGGACGAGCAGCGGGGCATCCCCGGCACCGAACCGCAGCAGCGCCCGCTGCTGCAGCTCCGGCAGATCGGCGACGCCGACGACGTCGGGCCCCGCCGAGTCGGGCAGCTCGGCGCGCGTCAGCACGGCCGGAAGCGGGTCGAGCCAGGGGCGGCGCGGTGCCGGCGCCGGCGGCGACGCGGCCGCGAGCGCGGCGAGGTCGTCACCCGTGGTGCGGGCGATCTGCACCTCGGTCGCGACACCGTCGACCGAGACGATGCAGCGCCCCGGGTTCGCCGCCGACAGCCGGGCCGCCGCGTCGGTGCCGACCACCCAGCGGCTGTCCGCGTCGGACTGCACGCGCAGGCTGAGCCGCAGCGGGCAGTTGGCGACGAGGGCGTCGCGCATCACGCCGGCCGGCCGCTGCGTGGCCAGGATCAGGTGGATGCCGAGCGCCCGCCCGCGCGCCGCGATGTCGGCGAACAGCGCGCCGAAGTCGGGGAACGCGTCGATCATCGCCGCGAACTCGTCGACCACGATGACGAGGCGGGGCAACACACCGCCCGCCTCGGCGATGTCGCGCACACCGAGGCGCGCGAGCTCGGCCTCGCGTCGCCGCAGCTCGGCCGAGAGGCTGCTCAGCGCGCGCGAGGCCTCGCCGTGCTCGAGGTCCGTGATCACGCCGACGACGTGCGGAAGCACCTCGAGCGGGCGGAACGCCGTGCCGCCTTTGAAGTCGACGAGCAGCACCACCACCTCGGCGCTCGACCGGCCCGAGACCATGCCCGCGACCCAGCTGACGAGCAGTTCCGACTTGCCGCTGCCGGTGACGCCCGCGACGATCGCGTGCGGGCCGTCGCCGACGAGGTCGATCTGGGCGGCGCCGTGCAGACTTCGGCCGATCGTTGCGCCCAGCCGCGGCCCGGCCGCCGCGGGCAGGTCGCCGAACGCCACCGCATTCGGAAGCGCACGGGCCGCCACGCCGAGGCCGAGCCCCGCGGCGCGCGAGCCGAGCAGCGCCGCGAACTCTTCCGCGTCCGCGCGGGCGACCAGCTCGGGCACGAGGGACGCCTCGACCGGGGCCGGCTCAGCGCCCCTGCTCGCAAGACCGCGCTCCACGGTGCGGAACAGTTCGACGGTCGCCGCGACCGGGGAGACCGCCGACACGACCGCCCGATACCCCGGTGGCACGTGACGCGCCTCGGGGAACACGCCGAAGCGCGGCACGAGCTCGCCCGACGGGCCGTGGGCGTGTGGCAGCCGCTCGAGCCAGTCCCATTCGCCGAGGGCGTGGCCTTCGGAGTCGACGATCTCGGGCGCCCCGAGCCGCCCCGGCGGCAGCGCGGCGTACAGCTGCACGAGCAGCCCGCGCAGATAGGCGCGCGCGAGGATGCCGTGACCGCACACCGCGACGCCGGCGAGCGGATCGACGAGCACCGGTGCGCCCTCGAGCCGCGCGGCGGCACGCTGCAGTTCCCGTTCCTCGACGTCACGCGCATCGCCGCTCACGGCGAGCGGGCTCTCGACCGTGCCCAGCCCCAGCGAGACGACGGGCTCATCGGCCTTCCAGAGCGCCGCCCCGTCGGGCGCGGCGAGGGCGACGGCCGCGCCGGGCGCACGCCGGGCGAGCCCGCGGCGCTCGAGTTCGTGCCGTTCGGCGACCTGCTCACGCAGCCGCCCGAGCTCGACGGCGCGCTCGGCCCGTGCGGCCCCGCGCTCGCGCCGGCCGCCCGTGCGGCCCTCGATCAGCGAGACGACCGCACCGATCGGCCCGAGGGCCGCGAACACGAGCGCATACGGCGAGCGCGTCATGAGCCACAGCGCGCCGGCCATCACGACCGGCATCGCGAACGCGGCCCACGAGAGCCGTGGCGGGCGCGGCGCAGGAGGACGGGGCGGGAGGCTGAGGGATGTCACACGGCAAGGTCAGCACGGCACGGACATCCCCCGCCGCCGTCGCCCCCGGAATGTGGATAACCCGCCCGGTCAACGACCTGTGCTGGGCAAGACCCGCGCGACTACCCGACGACGAGGTGCTGGTCGCCGACCTCGATGCGCGAGCCGCGCTCGACGCGATAGCGACGGCCGGGTTCGCACTCGCGGCGCCGGCCCTCGGGCGAGACGATCGCGCTGCCATTGGACGAGAACCGGTCGAGCACCCACAGCTCCCCCGCCTCGACGCCGAACTCGAGATGGGTCTTCGACACCGAGCGCGTCGGGTCGACGATCGCCACGAGCTGGTCGAAGCTCTCGCCGTCGCCGGCCGCCGGCTTGCGCCCCACGAGCCCGCTGCCGGCGATGATCACGCGCTCGCCCGTCGAGGCCGCGAGCACCCACGTGGGCACCGGCGCGGCGAGATCGCCCTGGTCGGGCAGCGCCGAGCGCTCGATGACGGGCGCCGCCGTCTGACGGGCATCGTCGCCCCGCGCCGCGGCCTCGCGCAGCGCGCGCAACTGGCCGCTGCCGACGACCCGGGTGTCGGTCGGCCGGCTGTCGTCGACGGGATGGCGGTGGTACGGAGTCGCCTCGACGGCGCTGCCGCACTCACCGCAGAAGATCGCGCCCGCGAAGAGCTCGTTCCCGCAGATGCGGCACTTCAGCGCTGGAACCCCCGTCACGCCCTCACGATAACGCGTGGGCCGGGTGCAGGGCTGAGGTCACGCCGTCACCGCACTGCTTCGGGCACGGCTGCGCTCGCCCCCAGTTCGGGGCTTCGAGGCCGATTCGGGCGTCGAGAGCACGTCGACGACGATCACGCTCACGTTGTCGCGACCGCCGTTGCCGAGAGCCGCGTCCATGAGGCGGCTCGCCGCGTCGGCCGCCGAGGTGCCGATCGTGAGGAAGTGGCGGATGCCGTGCTCCGTCAGCTCCTTCGTGAGCCCGTCCGAGCACACCAGGAGGCGCGAGCCCGCGACGATCGGGATGAGCCAGAAGTCGGGAACCGGGTCCTCGTTGAAGCCGACGGCCCGCGTGATGACGTTGGCGTGCGGGTGCACCTCGGCCTCCGACGGGGTGATCAGACCCCGGTCGAGCAGTTGTTGCACGATGCTGTGATCGATCGTCAGCTGATGGAGCCGCTCGTCCTGAAGCTGGTAGACGCGCGAGTCGCCGATGTTGAACACGAGCCAGTACGCGTCGCCCTGATGCAACGTGAGGGCGAGGCCCGTGACCGTCGTGCCGGTGCCGAGATCGGTCATGCCGACGCCCTTGGTCATGTCCTCGACCGCGGCGCGCAGCGCGTCGCTGATCTCGCCCGCATCGAGGAAGCCGCGGCCCAGCTGCTCGGCGAGCCGGGTGATGACCGCCGCGCTCGCGAAGTCGCCGGCCTCGTGGCCGCCCATGCCGTCGGCGACGGCGAAGATCGGGGCGCGAGCGAGCAGGCTGTCCTCGTTGACGGCCCGGCGATGCCCCCTGTCGCTCGCAGCGGACCACGACAGCGTGATGCGCGCGCCATCGCGATCGGGCAGCACGACGTCGTGCCGCCGACTGCTGCGACCGATTTGAGTCACAGAGATCTCCCTGGGGGCGGAGGGGTCGGTGGTCGGGGACAGCCTAACGACAAGACGGGCGGTGCACTGTCATCCGATCCGCCGACAGCGCCTCGTTCCGCGCGCTTCACAGCGCGAGCAGGCCCTCGAGGTACGCGACCGTGTCCTGCCAGCCGTCGACCGCGCGGGTGCGCACCCCCGTGCGCACCACGGGGAAGTCGTTTCCGGCGGGGTCGAGGCGGTCGCCGACGAAGACCATGTCGGAGACCGGGATGCCGGTGACCTGCACGAGCTTCTCCAGGGCGTAGCCCTTGTCGACGCCGGCGCGGGTGATGTCGATCGAGGTCGAGCCGCCCGAGCGGCACGAGAGGCCGGGCAGCTGCGCCTGCACGGCGGCCGCGAGCCGGTTCTTCTTCTCGCCGGTCGGGTCCCACGCCTTCTTGGCCTCCACGGGCGCCTGCTGCCCGAGCGCCGAGAAGGTGATCTGCGAGCTGCGATCCTCCAGGATCGGCCCCCAGGTCTCGGACTCCCAGTAGCCGAGCGCCTTCGCCGTCGTCTCGAGCGCCATGAGCGCCGCCGACTTCTCCCCCGCGGTCAGCCCGTCCTCGTAGCGCAGCGTCCACTCGCCGTCGGCGAAGCGCCAGTACTGCGTGCCCGTCACCGGCATGAGGTGCAGCCGCTCGAGCGCGGCAGCCGAGGCCGCACCGAGCCGGGCGATGATCTGGTCGCGGAACTGCCCGATCTGGCCGCCCGAGATGATCGCGACGGAGACCCGGTCGAGCAGGCGAACGAGGACCGAAGCGACCTCGTCAGGCAGCGGGGCCTTCGACGGGGCGAGCGTGTCGTCGAGATCGAAGGCGATCAGGCGGGCGTCAACGGGCATCCGCGGCACTCCTTGCGGGTTCTGGGGTCGCCCTCGATGCTACCGGCGACACGCGGGCCGCCGCGTTCACCCCTCGGGCGGCTCGTAGACCCATTCCGGCAGGCCACCCCGGCCGAGGACCATCGCGAGCAGATCGGCGAGCCCGTAGTCACGATCGAGCGCGAGCGCACGGTCGACGAGACGGCCGGCGACCGAGCCGGCCCCCTGCGCCCAGTGCAGCCACGCGAGCACCGTGAACGCGACGTGTGCGACGTCGTCCGGTGCGAGCGCCGCCACCCGCGACATGACCTCGATCGCCCGTGACAGCCGCTCGTGCGAGGGCCGATCGGTGGGCCGCAGACCCATCAGATCGAGCGCGATCGAGTCGTCCTCCGGACCGACCTCGCCGGCCTCGATGCGCACGGCCTCGGCGAGCAGCGCGAGGCCGCGCTGCTCGCCCCATGCCCAGGTGTACAGCGCGGCGTCGCGCAGCTCGGGGAAGAGCAGCGGGGCGAAGACCGCGGCGAGCGCATCGCTGTCGGCCGTCTCGAGATCGAGTTCGAGAGCGGCGGACGCGGACTGCACCGGCCTCATCACGGCATGGTCGCCGAGAGCCCGGTCGAGGGCGCGGTCGAAGGCGCGCCGGGCCAGCGCGCCGGCCGTCGGCACCGACGCGAACGCATCGAGGTCATCGGTCGGCAGCTCGCCGCGAAGGCCGCCCGGCGCCGGCTCGAGCATCTCGTCGAGGGCGTGCGGAATGCCGGCATCCGCCCCGTCGTACGCCCCCCACGCGTCGTCGGCGACGCACAGCGCGTCGTGCACGTCGTAGCCCGAGGCCACGAGCCGCGAGATGAGCGGACGGACGAGAGATGCCCGCGGCACGTCGCCGCCCGCGTCGAACGGCCCGTCGGCGAAGACCACGAGCAGGATCTTCCGCACCCCCGGCGCCTTGCTCACCATTCCGGCGAGCGTCGTGGCGAACCTCTTCTCGACGCGCGGCGCCGCGGCGTCCGGCAGGTCGACGCGCATCGTCGAGAGCCTGCCGCCCTCGTGCTGGTTGAGCAGGACGATGCTGCGGCGCGGCCGGTAGCCGAGCAGGCGCGGCACGGTGGCGACGACATCGCGCGGCGTGCGGAAGCGGATCAGGCGGTCATCTGGCGGTGCGATCTGGGTCATGCGCGCAAGCCTGGGCGATGCGGTCGGGGCGGCGTGCGGCGGGATGCCCGATCTGTGGACTCCTCGCACGAGAAGCGGGCTGTGCTGGGGAAGAGCCCCGGCACAGCCCGCCGCCTCAGCGCAGCAGAGCGCTACACCTCGTCGACGACGGCCCCCGCGAACTGCGCCTGGTACAGCCGCGCGTACGCGCCGTCGGCCTCGAGCAGCTCGGCGTGCGAGCCCTGCTCGACGATGTCGCCGTGCTCCATCACGAGGATGAGGTCGGCGTCGCGGATCGTCGACAGCCGGTGGGCGATCACGAACGAGGTGCGCCCGGCACGCAGCGCGCTCATGGCGCGCTGCACGAGCACCTCGGTGCGCGTGTCGACCGAGCTCGTCGCCTCGTCCAGGATCAGCACGGAGGGGCGCGACAGGAACGCGCGCGCGATCGTCAGCAGCTGCTTCTCGCCCGCGGAGACGTTCGCGCCCTCGTCCTCGAGCACGGTCTCGTAGCCGTCGGGCAGGGAGTGCACGAAGCGGTCGACGTAGGCGGCCCGGGCCGCCGCGAGGATCTCGTCCTCCGTGGCATCCGGCCGCCCATAGGCGATGTTCTCTCGGATCGTGCCCGCGAACAGCCAGGTGTCCTGCAGGACCATGCCCATCGCGTCGCGCAGCTCCTGCCGGCGCATGCCGCGGGTGTCGACGCCGTCGAGCGTGATGCGGCCGGAATCGGGGTCGTAGAAGCGCATCATGAGGTTCACGAGCGTCGTCTTGCCGGCGCCCGTCGGCCCCACGATCGCGACCGTCTGCCCCGGCTCGGCGATCAGGCTCAGGTCGCGGATGAGCGACTTGTCGGGCGAGTAGGAGAACGCGACGTCCTCGAAGGCGATGCGGCCGGTGACCTCACCGAGCGGCGCGGCGTCCGTCGCGTCCGGCACCTGCTCGTCGGCGTCGAGCAGCTCGAACACGCGCTCGGCGCTCGCGACGCCCGACTGCAGCAGGTTGGCCATCGAGCCCAGCTGCGTGAGCGGCTGCGTGAACTGGCGCGAGTACTGGATGAACGCCTGCACGGCGCCGAGCGTCAGCGAGCCGCTCGTGATCAGCAGGCCGCCGACGACCGCGATCACGACATAGATGAGGTTCCCGACGAACATCATCGCGGGCATGATGATGCCGCTGATGAACTGCGCGCCGAAGCTCGCGTCGTAGAGCTGGTCGTTCTTCGCAGCGAAGCGCGCCTCGACCTCGCGGTGGCGCCCGAAGACCTTGACGAGCGAGTGCCCGGTGAAGGACTCCTCGATCTGCGCGTTGAGCGCGCCGGTGTGCTTCCACTGCGCGACGAAGCGCGTCTGCGAGCGCTTCGCGATCTGCTGCGTGATGACGAGCGTGAGCGGGATCGTCACGAGCGCGATGAGGGCGAGCAGCCAGGATGTCCAGAACATCATCACGAGCACGCCGACGACCGTCAGCAGCGATTGCAGCAGCTGGCTCATGGTCTGCTGCAGCGACTGCTGCACGTTGTCGATGTCGTTGGTGACGCGCGAGAGCAGCTCGCCGCGCGGCATCCGGTCGAAGTACGACAGCGGCAGGCGGTGGATCTTGTCCTCGACGTCGCGCCGCAGAGCGAAGGTCACCCGCGCGACCACGCCGTTCATGACCCAGCCCTGCACCCAGCCGAAGAACGACGAGAGCACGTACAGCGCGAGCACCCAGAGCAGCGTGTGCGCGAGCGCGGTGAAGTCGATGCCCTTGCCCGGGGTGAAGGCGATGTGCCGCAGCAGGTCGGCCATCTGCCCGTGGCCCTGCTGCTGCAGCCCCGCGATCACCTGCGCCTTGGTCGTGCCGGCGGGCAAGTGCGTGAACTGGCCGCCGATGAACCCCTCGAAGATGATGTTGGTCGCGTTGCCGAGGATCTTCGGGCCGATCACCATGAAGACGACGGATGCCGCACCGAGCACCGTGACCGAGACGACGGCCAGCCGCTCACCGCGCAGCCGCCCGGCGAGACGCTTCGCGTTCGGGCCGAAGGCGTGCGCCTTCTCGGCCGGCATCCCCATGCCCATCGGGCCGCCGCCCATCGGGCCGCGGCGCGGGCCTCCCCCGGCCGCCCCGCCTGCCGATGCCCCGCCGCGCGGACTCGTGCCGCTCATCGTGCCTCCTCCGCGGTCAGCTGCGAGCCCACGATCTCGGCGTAGGTCTCGTTGGTGTCGAGCAGCTCCTCGTGCGTGCCCGAGCCGACCACGCGCCCGTCCTCGAGCACGATGATGCGGTCGGCGTCGAGGATCGTCGAGACGCGCTGGGCGACGATCAGGAACGTCGCGCCGTCGGCCTCCCTCTTCAGGGCCGCCCGCAATCGGGCATCCGTCGCCAGATCCAACGCGGAGAACGAGTCGTCGAAGACGTAGATCTCGGGCTGCTTGACGAGGGCGCGCGCGATGGCGAGCCGCTGCCGCTGGCCGCCCGAGACGTTGGTGCCGCCCTGCGCGATCGCGGCGTCGATGCCGCCTTCCATCTCGCGCACGAAGTCGGCCGCCTGGGCGATCGTCAGCGCGCGCCAGATCTCCTCGTCGGTGGCGTCGGGCTTGCCGTAGCGCAGGTTGCTCGCGACGGTCCCCGAGAACAGGTAGGGCTTCTGGGGCACGAGGCCGATGCGGCTCCAGAGCAGCTCGGGGTCGAGCTCGGCGACATCCACGCCGTCGATGTACACGACGCCCGCGGTCGCGTCGAAGAGCCGCGGCAGCAGGTTCACCAGTGTCGTCTTGCCCGCGCCCGTCGAGCCGATGATCGCGACCGTCTGGCCGCGCTCGACACGGAAGGAGATGTCGGAGAGCACGGGCTGCTCGGCCCCCGGGTAGTGGAAGCCGACATCCATCAGCTCGATCGTGCCGGTCTCGTCGAGCTCGGTGATCGGCGCGCTCGGCGCCGCGATCGTCGGCTCGGTGTCGAGCACCTCGCCGATGCGGCCCGCGCTGACCGCGGCGCGCGGCACCATGACGGCCATGAAGGTCGCCATCATGACCGACATCAGGATCTGCATGAGATAGGCGAGGAACGCGGTGAGCGCGCCGATCGGCATGCCGTCCTGCACGCGGAACGCGCCGAACCAGATGACCGCGACGCTCGACAGGTTGAGGATCAGCATGACGATCGGGAACATCGTCGTCATCCAGCGACCGGCGTTGAGCGCGGCCTCCATCACGTCGCCGTTGACCTTCTCGAACCGCCCGGTCTCGATGTCCTCGCGGACGAACGCGCGCACGACGCGGATGCCGGTCAGCTGCTCGCGCAGCACCCGGTTCACGGCGTCGATGCGCCCCTGCATCTTGCGGAACCACGGCACCATGCGGCTCACGACCGCGCCCACGCAGACGAGCAGCACCGGCACCGAGACCGCGATGATCCACGACAGCCGGCCGTCCTGCTGGATGGCGAGGATGATGCCGCCGATCGCCGTGATCGGCGCGGAGACCATCATGGTGCAGCTCATCAGCACGAGCATCTGGATCTGCTGCACGTCGTTCGTCGAGCGCGTGATGAGACTCGGCGCGCCGAACTGCTGCACCTCGCGCTCGCTGAACGCGCCGACGCGCGTGAACACGGCGAGGCGCAGGTCGCGGCCGAAGCCCATCGCGGCCCGTGCGCCGAAGTAGACGGCCGTGATCGAGCAGGCGACCTGTACGAGCGTGACGGCGAGCATCCATGCGCCGATCCGCATGATGTAGCCGGTGTCGCCCTTGGCGACGCCGTTGTCGATGATGTCGGCGTTGAGCGTCGGCAGGTAGAGGGCCGCGAGCGACTGGGCGAGCTGGAAGACCAGCACCCCGATCAGCAGCTTCCAGTGCGGGCCGAGATGGCGCCGCAGAACGGAGATGAGCATCAGTTCTTCCTTGAGGATGCGACTTCGGTGAAGTAGTCGAGCTGATTGGACGGGGCGGCGGAGCCGTTGCCGAGTGCGGGCGAGGCGGGCCGGGCCCCCGCGATGCCGTGCAGCGCCAGGTCGACGAGCTCGTCGACGTCGATGGGCGCCGAGGCCTGGAACGGGGCGAGCGAGGTGGCGAACGACAGCGCGCGCAGGAACGGCGCGATGCGGCCTGCGGGGATGCCGAGGCGCCCGGCGTCCTGCTCGAAGACGTCCGCGACGATCTGCGCGTAGCCGTTGCGCCCCGTGCCCTCGGCGACCGGCGGTCGTTCGCGCATGCCGACGGCGGTCATCATGGCGAAGACGCCCTGGAAGCGCTGCTGCAGCAGCATGATGATCTGGCGCACCTTGGACTCGAGCGGCAGGCTCGCGTCGATGCCGCGCAGGGCGGCGCGCAGCGGCTCGGGGTCGAGGTACTTCGCGACGGCGGCGTCGATCACGGCGTCCTTGTCGCCGAACGCGCGGAACACGGTGCCCTCGGCGACGCCCGCGGCCTCCGCGATCTGCTTCGAGGTCACGGCGGCGCCCTGGGCGAGCACGAGCGGGATCGTGGCGTCGACGATCTGCGCGCGCCGGTCCTCCGGGCTCATCGCCGGGGCGCGGCGGACCGCGGGCGGCTCGGTGTCGACATCCGTCTTCGTCACGCGCTCAATCTAATGAGTGAGCGCTCACTCGACAAGAGCCGATCGCGTCAGGCGAACGCGGCGAAGATGCGCGAGATCTCGGCGACGTCGTCGACCGAGGGATGCCACGCCGACGCGGCCGCAGCGTTCGCCTCGACCTGCTCCGGCCGGGTCGCCCCGGCGATCACCGAGGTCAGGCCCGGCTGCGCGAGCAGCCAGCCGAAGGTCGCCTCGAGCATCGTCACGCCACGGGCGTCGCACAGCGCCTGGTACTCGTCGATCAGGTCCCACGGCGCGTCCTCGAGGATCTGCTTCCGCGTCGCCATGATGCGGCTGTCGGCCGGGCCGCCCTCGCGCGAGAACTTGCCCGTGAACAGCCCGTTCTGCAGCGGGAAGAAGGGCAGGAAGCCGAGGCCGTAGCGGTTGACCGCGGGCAGCACCTCGGCCTCGGCGCCGCGGCGCACGAGGTTGTACTCGTTCTGCGCGCTGACGAACTTGGGGTGGCCGTGCAGCACCGCCTGGTACTCGGCGTCGGCGATCTGCCAGCCCGCGAGGTTCGAGTGGCCGATGTAGCGCACCTTGCCCTCGGTGATGAGATCGTCGAGCACCGCGAGCGTCTCGTCGATCGGGGTCAGCTCGTCGGGGCGGTGCAGCTGGTAGAGGTCGATCCAGTCGGTCTGCAGCCGGCGCAGCGACGACTCGACCGCGAGGCGCACATAACGGCGCGAGCCGCGCGCGCCCCAGTCGGGGCCGTTCGCGCCGGCCATGTCCATGCCGAACTTCGTCGCGAGCACGATCTGGTCGCGCCGCCCCTTCAGCGCATGGCCCATCAGGGTCTCGCTGAGGCCGCGCTCCTTGCCGTAGATGTCCGCGGTGTCGAACAGGGTCACGCCCGCGTCGATCGCGGCGCCGATGACGGCGTCGGTGCCCTCCTGCGTCTCGGTGACGGTGTTCGCGCGGCCGAAGTTGTTGCAGCCGAGGCCGACGGTCGAGACGACGAGGCCGGAGCGGCCGAGGGTGCGGTATTCGATTTCTGGCATGCCTCGAGACTATGACCGGGCGGAGCTCGCGAGGAAGGCCTGATCTGTTGCGCGCAGCACCCGCAGGATGTTCCCGCTCGCGAGCTTGCCGAGGTCGTCCGCCGACCAGCCGCGGCGGGCGAGCTCCTCGAGCAGGTTCGGGTAGTCGCCGACATCCTCGATGCCCTCGGGGAATTCGGGCGTGCCGTCGAAGTCGCCGCCGAGACCGATGTGGTCGACGCCGGCGACCTGGCGCGCGTGCTCGACGTGGTCGGCGACGTCGGCGACCGTCACGCGCGGTTTCTCGCCCTCCTGCCCGGCCTCGAGCCAGTGCAGGTAGGGCGTCGAGACGAACTGCGGCACGAAGGTCAGCATGATGACGCCGCCGTTGTCGGCGAGCCGCGCGAGCACGTCGTCGGGGGCGTTGCGCACATGGTCGGTGACAGCGCGGCACGAGCTGTGGCTGAAGACGAGCGGGGCGGATGTCTCGTCCAGCGCATCCCGCATGGTCGCCGGCGACACGTGCGAGATGTCCACGAGCATCCCGAGCCGGTTCAGCTCGCGCACGAGCTCGCGGCCCCGATCGGAGAGGCCGCCGTGCTGCGGATCGTCGGTGGCCGAGTCGGCGAACTCGGTGGTGAGCCAGTGCGTGAGCGTGAGGTAGCGCACGCCGAGGCGCGCGTATTCGCGCAGCACGGCGAGCGAGCCGTCCAGCTGGTGGCTGCCCTCGGCGCCCATGAGACTCGCGATCGCGCCGCGCCGCCATGCCGCCTCGACGTCGTCGGCGGTGCGCGCGAGCGCGAAGGTCTCGGGGTAGCGCGCGGCGAGCCGTTCGACGAAGTCGATCTGCTCGAGCGTCTCGCGCACGTGCTCGGCCCCCGCCCGGCGGTCCTCGACGTAGACGGACCAGAACTGGCCGCCCACTCCCCCGGCGCGCAGGCGCGGGATGTCGGTGTCGAAGCGCGACCCGAGCTCGGCGTCGAGCCCGTCGACCGAGTGGTCGCGTTGCAGCCGCACCTCGAGCGGCCAGTCGTTGTGGCCGTCGATGACGGGGTGCTGCGCCAGGACTTCCCGCACCAGGGCGGCTGCGTCGGTCATGCCCACAGTCTGGCGCAGCTCGAGGGCGGGTTCGAGACCTCTTCCCCAGCACAGGCACGACCACGCGCGGGTTGTCAACCGATGTCCGATTCCCGCGAGTGGATGTCGGTGGCCGGCGTTACTGTCGAGACATGAAACCGGCGATCCCCCTCTTCCTGGCGCGCACCGACTCACCCATCGGCCGCATCGAGCTGGCCAGCGACGGTGACGCCATCACCTCGCTCTCCATCGCCCGCGACGGGCACCTTCCCCTCGAGGCCCTGCCCGAGAACCCCAACGCCGTGCTCGAGGAAGCGGTGCGCCAGCTCGGCGAATACTTCGCCGGCACGCGCGTCGACTTCGACCTGCCGCTGCACCTGGCCGGCACCGAGTTCCAGCGTGCCGTGTGGGCCCGGCTGCAGCAGCTGCCGTTCGGCGAGTTCACGACCTACGGCGAGATCGGGCTCGAGCTCGGCCGCCCGACCGCAGGCCGCGCCGTCGGCGGGGCGGTCGGCGCCAACCCGGTGCCGCTCATCATCGGCTGCCATCGGGTCCTCGCATCCAACGGCGCGGTCACCGGCTACAGCGCGGGCGACGGCATCACGACGAAGCTCTGGCTGCTCGCCCACGAGGGCATCACCCTCGCCGCATGAGCGCCTATCGAGACGCCGTGGAGGGTTCCGACGGCAAGGCCCGGTGCGCGTGGTCCGTCGGCTCCCCCGAATACATCGCCTATCACGACGACGAGTGGGGCCGCCCGCTCACCGACGAGACGCGGCTCTTCGAGAAGATCTGCCTCGAGGGCTTCCAGGCGGGCCTGTCGTGGATCACGATCCTGCGCCGCCGCGAGGGCTTCCGTGCCGCCTTCGACGGCTTCGCCCCCGCGACGGTCGCCGCCTATGGCGAGGCCGAGGTCGAGCGCCTCCTCCACGACGAGCGGATCATCCGCCACCGCGGCAAGATCGAGGCGACCATCGGCAATGCGCGGGCGCTGCTCGCTCTCGACGAGCCGCTCGTCGAGCTGGTGTGGTCGTTCGCGCCGCCGGCCGGCTCCCGGCCACGCCCGGCGTCCTTCCTCGACGTGCCGGCCGTGACGCCCGAGAGCACCGCCTTGAGCAAGGAACTGCGCAGGCGCGGCTTCCGCTTCGTCGGCCCGACGACGATGTACGCGCTCATGCAGTCGGCGGGCCTGGTCGACGACCACGTCGAGGGCTGCTGGCGCGCCGCCTGAGTGGCATCGCTACGCCGCGGTGACCAGGGCGATGCGGGGCGCTCCCCCGGCCTTCGCGGGCTCCTGCAGTTCGAGCCGGAAGCGGTGTGCGGCACCCCACTCGACCAGCTCGGCCGCCGATGTCGGGTTCTCGCCGCTCGCTGCGAACGCGCGGGCGAGCTCGCCCTTCGCGTGTTTGTTGAAGTGGTTGAGGGCGCGGCGGCGACCCGAGCCGTCTTCTGCGACGACCTCGAGCCAGAGCGCATGCGGCGCAGGCCCCAGGGCGGCGTAGCCCTGCGAACGCGCGTCGAGCACCAGGCCGGTCTCGCCCGCGAGCGCCTCGGCGACGGCATCCGCCCATACGCCCTTGAGCCGCAGCCCGGGAAGCCGCGAATCGTGCGAGAGGCGGTAGTCGGGAATGCCGTCGAGAGCCCCCACCGGCCCGAGCACCGCCGAGTGGATCACGACGTGGCGCGCGAGGTGCTCGCGCGCCACGGCTGGCAGGCTCCCGGCGTCGAGCGCGTCGTACAGCACGCCCGTGTAGCGGTCGACGGCGGGCAGCAGAGCGGATGTCTCGAGCACGCGGTTCTTGGCGACCTCGTGGTGCTGCTTCGGCCCGAGCCCCAGCGCCGAGACCGAGGCGTCGTGATCGAGCGCCAGCGCAGCCACCGCGTCGAGCACCGTGCGCCGGGCATCCGTCAGCGCGGGGAAGCGCAGCGTCGCCAGCGCGAGCCGCGAGCCGGCCTCGCCGCCGGCGCGCTTCGTCTCGGATGGGGGCAGGAGGAGAAGCATCTGGATCCTAGAAATGCGGAAGCCCCGCCCCGATGATCGGGGCGGGGCTTCCGTGAGAGAGACAGTTCGAGCTGAGCTAGACCAGCTCGGCCTGCGACGCGACGATCGTGACGATGTCGGCCGCGACCGAGAAGTAGCCGCCCTCGGCGTTCGCCGTGATGCGCTCGCCGCCAGGCAGCGTCACGCGCACCTCGCCCTTGGCGAGCAGCGCCAGCACCGGCTGGTGGCCGGGCAGCACGCCGAGCTCACCCTCGGCGGTCTTGGCGACGACCATCGCGGCCTCGCCCGACCACACGCGGTGATCCGCCGCGACGACGCTGACGTTGAGCACCTTCGCCATGACTAGGCGTTCTCCTTCTGGATCTGCGCCCACTTCTCCTCGACGTCGGAGATCGCGCCGACGTTGAAGAAGGCCTGCACGGCCACGTGGTCGAAGTCACCGCGGGCGATCGCGTCGAACGACTCGATGGTGTCCTTGATCGCGACCGTCGAACCCTCAACACCCGTGAACTTCTTCGCCATGTAGGTGTTCTGCGAGAGGAACTGCTGGATGCGGCGAGCACGCTCGACGGTGATCTTGTCCTCTTCGGAGAGCTCGTCGACACCGAGGATCGCGATGATCTCCTGCAGCTCCTTGTTCTTCTGCAGGATCTGCTTCACGGTCGTCGCCACGCGGTAGTGGTCGGCGCCGATGTAGCGCGGGTCCAGGATGCGGCTGGTGGAGGCCAGCGGGTCGACGGCCGGGTACAGACCCTGCGACGCGATCTCACGCGAGAGCTCGGTCGTCGCGTCGAGGTGCGCGAAGGTCGTGGCGGGAGCCGGGTCGGTGTAGTCGTCGGCGGGCACGTAGATCGCCTGCAGCGAGGTGATCGAGTGGCCGCGGGTCGAGGTGATGCGCTCCTGGAGCACACCCATCTCGTCCGCCAGGTTCGGCTGGTAGCCCACCGCGGAGGGCATGCGGCCGAGCAGGGTCGACACCTCGGAACCCGCCTGGGTGAAGCGGAAGATGTTGTCGATGAACAGCAGCACGTCCTGCTTCTGCACGTCGCGGAAGTACTCGGCCATGGTCAGGGCCGAGAGGGCGACGCGCAGACGCGTCCCCGGCGGCTCGTCCATCTGGCCGAACACGAGGGCGGTCTTGTCGAAGACGCCGGCCTCGTCCATCTCGTGGATGAGGTCGTTGCCCTCACGGGTGCGCTCGCCGACACCAGCGAACACCGACACACCGCCGTGGTCCTGCGCGACGCGCTGGATCATCTCCTGGATGAGGACGGTCTTGCCGACGCCCGCACCGCCGAACAGGCCGATCTTGCCGCCCTGCACGTACGGGGTGAGGAGGTCGATGACCTTGATGCCGGTCTCGAACATCGTGGTCTTCGACTCGAGCTGGTCGAACGAGGGCGCCTTGCGGTGGATCGGCCAGCGCTCGGTGATCTCGATGTGCTCGCCGGGCTCGGCGTTCAGGATCTCGCCGGTCACGTCAAAGACGCGGCCCTTGGTCACGTCGCCGACGGGCACGGAGATGGCAGCGCCGGTGTCGCGCACCTCCTGGCCGCGGACGATGCCGTCGGTCGGCTTCAGCGAGATCGCGCGGACGAGGTCGTCGCCGAGGTGCTGGGCGACCTCGAGCGTGATCTCGCGAGCGGACTCGTCGTCACCCGAGAAGCTGATGGTGGTCTTGAGGGCGTTGTAGACCTCGGGGATCGCGTCGTGGGGGAACTCGATGTCCACGACAGGACCGGTGACGCGGGCCACGCGGCCGACGCCGGGCGTCTTCCCCAGGGCGGCGCCGGGAGTCTCGGCGGTGATGGTCATTGCTTGTCTCTCTCTTGTCTCTCGAACAATCCTGTGTCGATCGAACAGCCTGGGGTCAGGACGCGAGCGCGTCGGCGCCGCCGACGATCTCGGAGATCTGCTGAGTGATCTCGGCCTGACGTGCGTTGTTGGCGAGGCGCGTGTAGTTGGTGATCAGCTTGTCCGCGTTGTCGGATGCCGACTTCATCGCCTTCTGCGTAGCGGCGTGCTTCGACGCCGCCGACTGCAGCAGCGCGTAGAACACCCGGCTCTCGATGTACGCCGGCAGCAGCGCGTCGAGCACGGTGGCCGCGTTGGGCTCGAACTCGTACTCGGCGCGGAGCACCGGCGGCGCGGGGATCGACGGATCCTCGACCTTGCCCTCGATCTCGAGCGGCAGCAGCCGGCGCACGGTCGGCGTCTGCGTGATCGAGCTCACGAACTGGTTGAACACCAGATGGACCTCGTTGACACCGCCATCGGCCTCGTGCGTGAAGAAGGTCTCGATGATCTTCTGGCCGATCTGCTGCGCGAGCTCGAACTGCGGCTCGTCGGTCTCGCCGATCCAGCTGCCGAGGTAGGCACGACGTCGGAAGGCGAAGAACCCGACGGCCTTGCGACCGACCAGGAACCACTCCACCGTCTTGCCCTGCTCCTCGAGAAGCGTCTCGAGCTGCAGCGCGGAACGGATCACCTGCGAGTTGAAGGCGCCCGCGAGACCGCGGTCCGACGTGAAGAGCACGATCGCCGCACGGGTGATCTTCGCCGGCTCGGTCGTCAGCGCGTGCTTGACGTTCGAGTGCACGGCGACGAGCGCCGCGGCCTTCGAGAGCTCCTCGGTGTACGGGCCGGCCTCGTTGACGCGCGCGAGCGCCTTGGCGATCCGGCTCGCGCTGATGAGCTCCATCGCGCGAGTGATCTTCTTCGTCGTCTGCGCGGACCGGATCTTCGACCGGTAGATGCGAAGCTGAGCGCCCATGCCTACTGGCCCCTGGCGATCTTCTCCTGCTCAACAGCGTCGGCGCCGAGGGCGTCGTACTGCTCCGAGCCCGGCGCGGCCAGCGGCTGGCCCTTGCCGGTCTGGAAACCGAGCTTGAACGTGTCGATCTGGGAGGCGATCTCACCGACGGTCTCGTCCGAGAGCTGGCCGGTCTCACGCAGGGTGTCGAGCACCTTGGTGTTGCGACGCAGGTGGTCGAGCAGCTCGCTCTCGAAGCGGAGGATGTCCTCAACCGCGATGTCGTCGAGCTTGCCGTTCGTGCCGGCCCAGATCGAGACGACCTGCTCCTCCACGGGGTACGGCGAGTACTGCGGCTGGCGCAGCAGCTCGGTCAGGCGGGCGCCGCGCTCGAGCTGACGGCGCGAAGCCGCGTCGAGGTCCGAGGCGAACATGGCGAAGGCCTGCAGCGAGCGGTACTGCGCGAGCTCGAGCTTCAGGGTTCCGGAGACCTTCTTGATGTGCTTGAGCTGCGCATCGCCACCGACACGCGAGACCGAGATGCCGACGTCGACCGCCGGGCGCTGGTTCGCGTTGAACAGGTCGGACTGCAGGAAGATCTGGCCGTCGGTGATCGAGATCACGTTGGTCGGGATGTACGCCGAGACGTCGTTCGCCTTGGTCTCGATGATCGGAAGGCCGGTCATCGAGCCGTGGCCGAGCTCGTCGGACAGCTTCGCGCAACGCTCGAGCAGACGCGAGTGCAGGTAGAAGACATCGCCCGGGTAGGCCTCGCGGCCCGGCGGACGGCGCAGCAGGAGCGACACGGCACGGTAGGCCTCGGCCTGCTTGGTCAGGTCGTCGAAGATGATCAGGACGTGCTTGCCGCCGTACATCCAGTGCTGGCCGATGGCCGAGCCGGTGTAGGGGGCGAGGTACTTGAAGCCGGCCGGGTCGGAGGCGGGGGC
>Ga0131853_10000295_pt1 | contig 89478 bp, 84 predicted proteins | sample TergutLab28metaG_FD_92764 | JGI IMG/M metagenome (GOLD analysis project Ga0131853, IMG submission 92764) | Labiotermes labralis P1 segment gut microbial communities from Petit-Saut dam, French Guiana - Lab288 P1 (version 2) (version 2) | ecosystem: Host-associated > Arthropoda: Insects >...
CACCAGTCCTAGGGTCTGTCCTTTTTTAAGGCTGAATGAGACTCCGTTGACAGCCTCTACGGTCTCGTCTTCAAGTACATAGTGGACTACCAAATCCTTTACATCAAGGACTGTGTCTGCGCTAATAACTGTAGATTTATTTGTGCGTTCATTATCCATGGGCTTTATCATTCCTTCTCATTCAATTACAAATCTTTCTTATATCTTGTATATCTTGTATATCTTATAACATTATAGTGCATCAATGCATTCTACCTCTTTTTCAGCTTCGGGTCAAGTGCATCCCGCAGACCATCGCCCAGCAAATTAAATGCAAGTACCGTAAGCATTATAAATATGCCCGGGAAAGTCATCAGCCAAGGTGCTCTCGTTGCAAATTCTCTGCCGTCCGCAATTATCGCGCCCCATTCAGGCTGCGGGATCGGTACGCCAAATCCAAGGAAGCTGAGAGATGAAGCAACTATGATTGATATACCAAGGCTGGCGGTGAGCGTGACAATGATCGGAGCCAATCCGTTGGGCAAAACCTGTGTGAATGCAATTCGCACATTAGAAAGCCCAACTGCTTGTGCCGCCTCAACAAATTCGTTATTTCTCAAAGTCATGGTCGTTGCCCTTGTCATTCGCAAGTATATAGGCACTGCCTGGACACCAACGGCTATGATCAAGTTCTGGAGGCTTTGACCCAACACAGTCACAATTACCATTCCCAACAGCATACCGGGTATTGAAGCGACAACGTCTGAAAGCCTAAGGATTATGTTATCCAGCTTTCCACCGTAGAAACCGGCAATACAGCCTGCTGTAACTCCGAAAAGAGCTGCGATAGTAACAGCGCCAATGCCTATCGCAAGAGTAAATCTAGTACCATAGATTACTCGCAGGAACACATTACGTCCCATGTTGTCCGCACCAAATGGGAATTCCCAACCGGGAGGAGCAAATCTGTTCTGGGCACTTATTGCCACCACTGAGTCCCAACTGATAAACAGAGATATAATGAACAGTACAAATAGACCCCCGAGGATAATCAATCCAGCCATTGCCCCTTTGTTCTTGCTCATGTGATGAAAGATTTCTCCTGCTTGACTGCGCTTTTTGTACTTGTTCGTAACAAGCAGTGAGTCGTCATCTGGTCGTCTCGTCTCATCTTTTGATACGGAAGATTTAATTTCTCCACCTGCATCAAAGCTCCGTGTCGCAAATGACACAGCAGGAGCTTCATCTACGATAGGCTTGCTGTGCTCAACTTCCACATTCGCTTCTGCCGCCATAACCGGCTCCGGAGAATGTGCCTTAGGTAGAACCTCGACACGCTCTGCCGCAATAGCGCCTTCTGCTTTTATTGCTTCCGTAGATGCGCCCACACCGGTAGCAAGCTTCTTCGGCGCTCCGGCGGCAGCGCTTCCTGTTTTCTTTCTCTTTCTGCCGTAACTCTTATACTGTGCCTTTATCCTTGGGTCAACAAAAGCATAGAGTATATCGACTATGAGTTGTACCAAAACATACATGATCGTTGTCATTATGACAACACCGGTAGCCGTTATAACATCTCGTGACATAACAGCTTCAGCAGCCATTCGCCCTATACCCGGCCATGTAAACACTGACTCAACAACAACAGCGCCCGCGATTACATTACTCAAAGATGTTCCGATTGCTGTTATGATTGGAATCCAAGCGTTATTTAGTGCGTGTTTTCTGATTACAATTTCTTCCGGCACTCCCTTAGCCCGCGCAGTACGTAGGTAGTCCGACTTTAGTACTTCAAGCATATTGGAACGCGTTTGCCTTGCCGCATTCGCCATAAGTGTAAAGCTACCGACAAGTCCCGGCAATATAAGGCTCCGTATTCCGTCGTCAAAGTTTCCTGCAGGTAGCAGTCGGAAATGGAGCGCAAATACAAGCATTAGCATTATACCTATCCAGAACAGAGGCATAGACATTCCGATCATGGAGAACACCGTCACCGAGTTGTCCACCAGAGTTCCGGCACGTCTTGCAGCCACTATGCCAAGAGGGATTGCGACGCCCACGCCAATGACGAGTGAGACAAACGAGAGCAACAGCGTGTTTGGCAATCGCCGTATAAACTCATCCCACACGGGCGTTCGTGTGACTGCACCGACGCCCAAATCCCCCTGTAATAGATTAATCATATATACGCCGTACCTGTATATCATAGGCCGATCAAGATTATGGAGTCTTCTAAGTTCCTGGATCTGCTCTTCTGTTATATCGTCAGCATACATAAGTATACCGGCTACAGCATCACCGGGAGCAAGTTCCATAAGAGAGAACACGATAAGCGACACCAACAAAATAGTAGGAATCAGCCACAAAATTCGCAGAAATATATAGCGTGTCAATAATTTCCCCTCCTCGAGCAACGGCCGGGAACTTTGCGCCCCGGCCGCCGAATACTTTGCGCCAGTTCTGTTTAAACTAGCTTACAACATAAAAAATCTCTCTAAGGTCAACTGACACATTGTCAGCCGGCAGGACAACTCCACCAACGCCCGCTCTTGCCACAACCCCGTTAATACGCCAGAAGCAAATTACAAAGGCCGGGTCGGCAGCAAGGAGTTCTTGAACTTCCATGTAGATTGCGCGACGCTCATTGATATCAAGTGTTGTTGACGCCCTGTCAAGCATCTCGTCAACTACAGGGTTGTTGAAGTTCATTCTCATTCTGTTCATCGCCGAGTCCGAGTGGAAAAATGTACTGATGGAGCTGGCGGCTAGGGTGTTGTTTAATCCAAGAAACACAATCTGAGTAGGATTATCTGCCATATGTGCATTCAATCCTGGTGAGTCAAACTCAAGTACGCGGCTGTTGATGCCTGCGACCCTTAACTGCTCCTGCATAGCCTGAGCGGCTCTGATGTTTGTAAGGATTGCTGCTGCAATCTCGATTTCCTCGCCATTATAATCCGACTGTGCGAGATGGTATGCCGCTAAATCAAGATCAAATCCAACTCCGGGGATATCATTATTACGAAAGTCCATTGCAAATCCCCATATTGTTCCGCCACCGACCGGATGATCCAACACGCTGATTGCCCATTCGTTCGCTGCAAAAAGGGCTACGTCCGCTCTGTTCGTTGCATGCATTATTGCCATTCTGAGATGCCAACACTGCAGCAGTGGATCCGCAAGATTCATGGAGAAACCTTGCATGGTGTTGAATGTATGTGCAAGAACATGGTAGCTTTCAGGGTCCGCTTGGAACAAATGAATGTCGTCGGCACTTGTGCTGAAGCTGATATGGGTGTCGCCGGTTTGCATTCTTATTGTACGAGCAGTCATTTCCGGAACAAAACGAAGCGTTACAACCGGAGTTTGCGGATTGAATCTCTCGTTCCAGAAGTTTTCATTAAGCTCCATGGTGACAAAGTCGCCAGGAATAAGCTCACGGATAGTATATGGGCCTGTGCCTATATGCGTACCGGTTGCCGGATCTGCCTCAACTGCACTGCGGCTTATAATTGATGCCGGTGGATGAGCTATGTCATGATAAAAGTCAACGTTGGTATCATTGAGAACGATCTCAAGAGTGAATGGATCAATAGCTCTCAAGGTGTCAACTGCTGACCAGCGAGCGAATCCGAGCGAACCCACTCCGGTTTCCCTGCCGTATTCGACCGTGAATACCACATCGTCAGCCGTAAATTGTTGTCCATTATGGAAATACACGTCATCGCGCAAATTGAAAATGAATGTCTTGTAATCGTCTGTATGCCAGTCATACGCGAGCGATGGCACAAACAATCCTGTGTCATTGTCTCTTTCGATCAGTCTGTCATGAACCATGACAAAGACCCAACTTGTGGACGTTGGGTTTGCAGCAGGGTTGAAGGGGTTAATTACAGCTATGGGGTTATTGTCGATTATGACATCGATGTGCTCTGCCAAATCAGCCTCATCAGCCGGAGCTGCTTCCAGCATCCCTCCGCCACCTGCGACAGGTGGCGTCGCCGGGAGTGCACCGGCATCGCCTGTGGCATCAGTTCCTGAGCCCGCAGCAGGAGTACCGGTATCACTTGGTCCGCAGGCCGCTACAAGCACCGCGCACATAATGACACTGAGAATCAGGGCAATAATTTTGCTGTTTTTTTTCATTTTTTCTCCTTTTTATATTACTATATATATTCCCTATAAAAGGGTTTGCGCATTGTCATACAACAGACGCTTGCCTGTTACAAATGGCGTTAAAGCATGTGTCACTCTCATTGACTGTAGAATAATCCAATTGGTGTTTCACAATAAACGCCTCATTTTAGTCATAAAATACTATTATTCACACTTTTGTAATAGAATAGTATAAAAAATAAAATAAGTCAAGCATAATAAGACCAATATTTGGTAATTGTTTTTCAGTTTGGTGTGATTCATAATTTTCACAGAAATTGATTGTCACTTTCTCCAACGATTTATAAGAAACATTTATTCTTCAATAACTTTTACTTTTGTTTCGGGAATATGTAACTAAAAAATTTATCTTAAAACCACTGCTCACTCCTAAACCTGCAGCGCGGCGAAGAGGCTGTGTTTTTCAATTTCCAAAGTTAATACAGCGTATCCGAAATTCACCCAAAAAACAGCTTGTAATAGATAACGTTTCATGATACTGTTATAACATGCTAACCATACCAAGGTTTAGAAAATCTGACAGATGCATTCAACACACATTACTAAGGAGGTTAGTGATATGAGTGGCAATTCCAAATGTCCGGTAACAGGCAGCATAAACAGAATCGATTTCACAAAGGGAACGACCAACAAGGACTGGTGGCCCGACCAGCTGGATTTAGGAGTTCTGCATCAGAACTCCGATTTGAGTAACCCAATGGGAAGCTCTTTTAATTACGTTGAGGAATTTAAGACACTGGATCTCCAAATGGTTAAGGATGACATCTTTGCCGTAATGAAAGATTCTCAAAAATGGTGGCCGGCAGATTATGGTCATTATGGACCTTTCTTTATCCGAATGGCATGGCATAGCGCCGGTACATATCGCACTATGGACGGTCGTGGCGGAGCCCGGGATGGCACACAGAGGTTCGCCCCTCTAAATAGCTGGCCGGACAATGTAAACTTGGATAAAGCCAGAAGGCTGCTATGGCCTATAAAAAAGAAATACGGCAGCAAACTATCTTGGGCAGACCTTATGATTCTTGCAGGCAACTGCGCGATTGAATCTATGGGGCTAAAATTAATCGGCTTTGCAGGCGGTCGTGAAGATGTGTGGGAACCGCAAGAAGACATCTATTGGGGCTCAGAAACGGAGTGGCTGGGAGACGAACGATATTCAGGCAAGCGAAACCTTGACAGCCCACTTGCCGCTGTGCAGATGGGTCTGATCTACGTTAATCCGGAAGGACCGGACGGACAGCCGATCCCTGCCGAATCAGCAATAGATGTCAGGGAGACTTTTGCTCGCATGGCGATGAACGACGAGGAAACTGTCGCTCTTATCGCAGGTGGTCACACATTTGGGAAAGCTCATGGCGCGGCTCCGGCAACTCATGTCGGGCGCGAGCCTGAGGGCGCGCCCATTGAAGAACAAGGTCTCGGCTGGAAGAGCGACTTTGGCACAGGCAATGCAGGCGACACCATCGGAAGCGGAATTGAGGGAGCTTGGAAGCCAAACCCAACAAGATGGGATATGGGTTACTTAACTGTGTTGCTCAAATATGAGTGGGAGCTTACAAAAAGTCCCGCCGGTGCGTATATATGGCTGGCAAAGGATGTAGATGACGAGGACATGGTCGTAGATGCACATGACCCAACCAAGAAGCATCGCCCGATGATGACCACGGTCGATTTGTCCCTAAAGTTTGACCCCATCTATGAAAAAATCGCAAAAGACTACCTTGCAAATCCGGACAAATTTGCAGATGCATTTGCAAAGGCGTGGTTCAAGCTCACCCACAGAGATGTGGGTCCTTCCTCCTTATATTGGGGCACGGACGTGCCAAAAGAAGAATTCTTGTGGCAGGACCCCATTCCCAAGTGTGAAGGCTATGTTATAAATGACAACGATATTGAAGAGTTAAAATATCAAATCGCAAACTCAGGTTTGACAGTATCGGAACTGGTCAGCACCGCATGGGCAAGCGCCGCCTCATACCGAGGTTCTGATCGCAGAGGCGGAGCAAATGGTGGGCGCATTCGGCTTGAGCCACAAATCTCTTGGGACGTGAATCAGCCGGAGCAGTTGAAGAGAGTGCTCGGCAAATATGAACAGATTAAGAGCAGCTTTGCCGGAGACGAGAAAGACGTATCTCTTGCCGACCTGATTGTTTTGGGTGGCGCTGTCGGCATTGAGATAGCCGCAAAAAACGCTAAGGTAGGTGTTATTGTTCCTTTTACACCGGGCAGAATGGATTCATCTCAAGAACAGACGGATGTTCACTCGTTTGCTGTGTTGGAACCTGTCTATGACGGCTTCCGAAACTATCTGAAACAAACGTTTAAATCTTTACCTGAGAAGCTATTTGTTGACAAAGCGCAATTGTTAGGCTTGACCGCCCCCGAAATGACCGTGCTGCTCGGCGGTCTGAGAGTGCTCGGCAATAATTACGGCAAGTCCCCGCACGGCGCGTTGACCACTGCCCCGGAGACTCTCACCAATGACTTCTTTGTCAACCTGCTTGACATGGCAACCGAATGGAAACCCACCGATGATGCAAATGTTTTTAACGGTCTCGATCGAAATACCGGCAAAAAGCGCTGGACAGCGACTAGAGTTGACTTGATTTTTGGCTCCAACTCACAACTCCGCGCCATAGCGGAAGTGTATGCAAGTGATGATGCCAAGGACAAGTTCCTCTCTGATTTTATTGCGGCATGGAACAAAGTCATGAATGCAGATCGCTTTGATTTGCTGAGATAGACATTTTGACAATCAAAAAACTGCTTCTAATCGTTCTCGGCTTTTCCTCCCTAGCACTTGGCGTGGTGGGCATTGTATTACCAATTCTGCCCACCACGCCCTTTGTATTGCTATCTGCGGCGTGTTTTTCGGCAAGTAGCGAACGGTTTGATACCTGGCTGCGATGCAGTCGATTATTCGGTCCTTTCATTGAAAATTACCGCACTAAACAGGGTATCAGCAAACTGCGAAAAGTGGCGACACTGGCTTTTCTATGGACTGGGCTGAGCATTTCAATGATAGTCGTAAGAACACCTATGATTTTTATCATTTTAAGTATAGTTGGGATAGGTGTCACGATACACATTTTGATGATAAAGACGAAAAAGTAAGTTAGCAGACGCTCAGTCACTCAAGAAATGAATACATCCTCCGGACTCGCATCCGGTAATTGCAACGCCGCCCAATTTCGCGCAGGCGCGGCAGGGGCAGAATGGGAGGCAATCTGTTTATCCCAATAGAACCAAGCGGCTGGGTTTGCATTGTCCACCCAAGTACGCATCCGAGTGGTGTCAATGTCATCCGTCGTCCGCTGGAGCAGACGGTTGATTATGGTAGCAAACTCGGCACGTGTGATATTCGCATCAGGATTAAAGCGCCCATCGTGATCGCCCTGCACCCACCCCAATTCTCCTGCCAGATTAATTGCTTCCTGAGCCCAATGCCCGGCGATATCCGGAAAGAGATCGGCTGTGCCGTCAAGCGTCGTGCTTTCGGCTAGTTTCCTTGTCAAAACCGTTATCGCCTCCGCTCTGGTGATGGATCGGTCTGGCTGGAATGTGCCATCCGGCATACCGGTCATCAAGTCTGCGTTTTGCGCAAAAGATACGGCATTTGAAAACCAAGCACCGCCATTGTCCGGCACATCGGGGAAAGGATTCTCTGGCGTCCAGAAAAGTGCGCGACTCTCCGGAGAGATGATGCGCAGAAGCACTGTTGCCGTCTCAGCCCGGGTGAGCTGCCCTGTTGGGTTAATTCGATCATCGCCCATACCAACCAAGTAGGCGAAGTGGATGTCTGTAATTGTCAAATCTTCTCTAAAGTCCGGCAGAGTGGACACTCCTACTGTGTCGGACGTGCCGGGTGTGCTAGTTGTTGGTCCGGGCGTGCTAGGTAATCCGGGCATACTCGGTCCAGGCGTGCCGGGTGGGGCGGGCAGGTCAGGTGGATCAGACGTGTCAGGTGGATCAGGCATGTCTGGTGGCATATCCTGCTCCCAGCGAGCAAAAAGCATATGACTGTTTTGTTGATCGACAATTGTAGATGGGAAGACCCGAGTGCCACCCACGGCATCTGTAAACCAGCCTTGGAAGGTGTATCCTGATAGTGTTGGGGCTGCCGCGAAGGCGTCAGCATAAGGCTCTCCGGGAAGCACCTCTGCTGTTTGCGTTGTTGGTGTGCCGCCCTGCGCATCAAATGTCACAATTATGGAGGGTATATGCGTCCACTGTGCGTAAAGGGTAAGGTGGCGCTCTCCTGTGCTCAAAGACTCCGGGATATATGGTATAAATTCGCCGACCTCAACCAATACGCCTTCAACCGGATCGGTAAACCAACCTGCAAAGGTATAAAACTCTTTCGAAAATGAGGGGATCGCAGACATCGCACTTGCATAGGGATAGGTGCCGTCCGCAATAACGCGCACTCTATGATTTGTGCCGCCGCCTTCATATATCCCACCGTTTACGTTAAAAAAGATGATGGCAACCGGAGCTTCCGTCCAATGCGCAAAGAGCATGTGATCAGTCTGCTGGACAAGTCTATTGCTTGCAATTACCTGCTGACCACTGCCATCCGGCTCTGTAAACCAGCCGCGAAAATAAAAGTCATCTCGTATGGGAAGCTGGGCAGTTTGGAAAGCATGGTGATAAGTTCCCACAACCGGCTGATCAGGCACTTCTAGGATCACTGTTGATAAATCGTCCCATGTGCCGCCGTTCGTACTAAAAGACACGGTAACGTGAGGGAGGTACTGTGCCACATAGGTTGTATCGTCATTGACGAGCGTACTTAAAACAGTCATAGAACTGAGAGGAGACATCCCCGCCACAGCATCTGCGGGTAACCAGCCGATGAAGCTGTATGTCCCTATTTCCGTCACTGCCGGAACAGACGAGGGAAGGCGTGGATTATTCGTGATTGAAACCGGTACTTCTACTGTAGACACACCACTGTCAAATGAACCATGTGCGCCTGCATCAAAGGTAAGATAGAAGTGGGTGATCAAGTCGATTCCAGTCGGCGGTTGATAGTTGATATCAAAGTTGTTGATCGGATGATCGAAAATAGAACTGGCGTCAGTCAAAATCCGAGAGGGAACATAGGCAGGAGCGCTCCCAAGAAAGTTTGTCGGTGGTCGCCGCGCCCCATTTTTGGCAATATTGCCGAAGAACCTGACCTCGTCTCCGATATGAAGAAGGTTACTGAAGGCATTCTCGGGCAGGTTGTTTGCATAACTGTTCGCTGAAGAGAAAATCCCACCGCCGTTAAAAGCCGCTGTATTATAGCTGATAGTCCCCTTGTACATGGTGAAACGGCTATCTGCACTTACATGCACACCACCGCCGTAAGCGGCAACATTGTCGGTAATCAAGCCATCGTGCATTGTAAAGTAACTGCCCACCCGCACCTCAACGCCACCTCCGGTATTTGCAGTGCCTGTGGGTATTGTGTTATTGCTTATAGTGCCACCATACATGTCAAAAATGCCGCCGTTTCGAATCTCAACACCACCGCCGGTTGCGGTGCCAGAATTTCGAGTGATCATGCTGCTGCCAGACATGGTAAAGTTGCCGCCGTCAATAAGCACAGCGCCGCCGCTCCAACTGGTCGAGCTCATAGTAATGACTCCGTCGTCCAAATTAAACGTGCCACTGCTATTTACAAGTACAGCACCGCCACCGCCGCTACCGGCTCGTGTGCCGGAGATTTGGCTACCTTCTTCCATTGTGAATTTTCCACCGCGAACCTCAACACCACCACTGACTACCGTTGTGGTATATGCCCCGCGCAAAGAGACATCCTGCAGCGTTAGGCTACCTCCGCTATGTACAATGAAGTGTCGCTGATTGACATTGGTTTGCTCAAACCACTGCCTCCAGCCAACACTGGCAAGAATGATGTTTTGCCCTGAGACAATAGATATCGCCCCGCCTGTCGCGGAAAAACTGCTTTGCAGCGAGATGGTGGTTGCCGTCCCATCGGTCGGTGCTGCCATTATCGCTGCCTGCAAGGCTGCGAAGGTTGAGACAGATGTGTTTGCCGTAACGGTTGGAGAAAAGAGCCCAATTAGCATAAAAAGTGCCAATAAGAAAATTAAAAACTTTTTCATAAGGTTACCTCCAGTTCATACGCGCAAGCAAAACAAGGCACATTTACCACATTTATATCGAAATCATACCAAAATTATGTATGCATTGTCAATATTATTACAGTATTTCTAATAAAAATGACCTCTATAAGTTACTGTTCAAGCGAACTATGCAGGTTTTTTGTTTAACGCTTGTATTTTTGTAATTCCCTCGCTTGAAACTGTAACTCACGCTCAAGAACTGCTCGTGGAACTCCAAGTCCTTGTGCTAAAAACAAAAGATTCTGTAATCATTATGATTACAGAACCTTTTGTTTTTGGTGCGCGAGGTGGGACTTGAACCCACACACCTGTTGGCACACGCCCCTCAAACGTGCCTGTCTACCTATTCCAGCACTCGCGCATAAAGAAGTGAGGATATACGATTTCAAGTTCCAAGCTTGACTATTATAGCCAGCCTATTTCCTTTTGTCAACCAAATTTTGAAGCGATTTTTTAACTACTCCCTCCCAAGAGACTGAGTGATTAGAAATTCATGATCAGAAGCGCATTTATCGTTGCTCCAAATTCCTGATAAGCTTATACGAATTCACTATGTTAATTGCTAAAACCGACGCAAATATAACCCTGACCGTTATGTGATGCGCATCTGCTAAAGTTACAAAGCAGAAGAATATTGCAGCCAACTGGAAAAAAATCGTTTTACCCAACGCAGGCTTTGCGCAAACAAAACCGGACATCAAGTAAAAACTGAGAATCGACGCCATAATAGCCAAGCACTGATATACATAACTTAACAAAATAGGATTCGATGCATTTTGTCTGTATAACAAAATCAGCCAGAAGCACATAAACAATGTCGGAATTATGCTTAAAACAAATATGGACTTACTGCGCGGATTCTGATACGCTTCAATGGAAAAAACTATAATAGATATTGCCGAGAGCGCTGACAACGCAAGAAAATAAATATCGGACATAATCAATATCCCTGCAGCACCCAAGCTGAGAAATTGTATCACAGTCGCCAAAAGCCAAATAAGTCCGATTATCACGAATGTAAATGGATACGATAGAGAGCCTGTTCCAAAGGAATTTTCAAAACCTTCCGGAGCTGTTCTTTTAACAGATATGCCTATAGATAAACCCACTAATATGAGTATAAAAACGACAGACAATGCAATCAGTGCATATGTAATCGTAGCCCCGCGCTCCGGAAGCCCTGTGCGTGGGTCGAAAACATTCCAAAGCTCCAGAAGCCTAAAGTAAAAACCAATAGCTCCTGCAGCAACCGCATAAAAAGGTATAAAAAAGGCAGCGATACGCATAAATTAATTCCAATCGTCATTCACAAGTTATATTACATGCCCGCACATTCTACATTATAGTCACGAACCAGTCAAGCAAGAATCGCTTCTATCAGCTTGTTATAAACAGTCTCAGCATTCGCACGAAATCCTTTTTCAAGGCTTCTTGCTTGTTTCTCATTTGTAGCATATAACTCCAAACTGACAATGTTGCCGATGCCGTCAGACAATGATAAACTGACCTTGCAGCTACCATCCTGCTCCTTCGAATGTGACGCCTTGATCATAGAGTTGCGACTCTGAACTGCCCGAAACGACGATGAAATTCGCTCCGCCTTCTCCCGAACTCCATCAGGCAAGTTATTTTCAGTTATCTCACCATTTCTCGCGCCTTTTTTTGTAAGTATGTACTTATCTGCATTAATTAGCAGATGTCCGGTCTCAATAAGTTCAGCAAGACACTCAGCACATTCAAAATAGCTGATGCCATCATAGCACATCAATAAATCCACAAGCTCATCAAAGGTGACCGGTTCCGGCAGGCGGCGCAAAATAAACAGCACAAGAATCTTTATTTCCAACTTGTCATGAACAAAACGAAAGCCTCTCTTCACCAACTACGCCCCCATTATTTGCTATAGCATATTAATACACTGACGATTATTATAGCACATCACCACCTAATTGTGAAATCTGATTATCATAATTCGCCTCCATAACCTTTATGAGACTGTAAAGTGTATGAAGATATGGCGTCGTAATGCCATGCTTGAATGCCTTTTTAACAACAGCACCGCAAATAGCATCTATCTCCGTTTGCCTCATTTGCAGCACATCCTGCAGCATTGATGTAATATGCATTGACTCCTTTATCTTTTCAAAAGTCCGCAAAACTGAATCATAATCGACATCAATTCCCTCTGCCAAACCAACATCGCATACTTCGCGTGCGATTTTTGAGCTGAGTTCAAAACCATGTTGCGACTGTAGCACATAGCCATCACGCAATCTTATGAGTGCAGTTGTCAGGTTCATTGCATTATTGAAAGCAAGCTTTTCCCAGATTTCCTTCATAATATCATCGGATATCTCGCAATTCATTCCTGCCGTTTTAAGAAGGTCACATATTTCGTCGCAGATGTCCTTACAACCTTCGCCGAGCGCCTTGAGTCTAGCATAAAAAATCGGTTTTTCTTCCCCCAACGAAATTTTGCCGGGCGCTAACAAATCAGATTGATAATTCGTTATGCCTGCAATTGTCCGCTCTTTCCCCACATAATCCTCAATGACGGAAAGTCCACCGAGTCCATTTTGAAGTGTTGCGACTGGCGTGTTTGAGTCCATGATCTCCAGCGCTTGCTTTAACGCCGCTTCAGTGTGTTGTGATTTTGTGAAAATGATGATTGCATCTGGCTTACCAACTGACTTTATTTCAGTTGTCGCCTGTATCTTGATATGCTCTTCCCTGCCCTGCCTCACAACACATAGACCATTTTTATTTATGGCATCAACATGCTCCTTCCAGATATCGCACAAAACAACTTCCGCGCCCGACTCAATCAACGCCAGACCAAACCTGCATCCCATCGCTCCGGCGCCTATCATTGCTATTTTCATCTTTTGAATCTTCCCTCTCTTTCACTCCATTCCTCTGTGATCTCTGGATTTCAAACTGGCATCGTCTGCCCCATCTCCACCTGAGAGCTAGACCTTTGCTTATTTCATTGTCTTTCTTTTTCCAAGCTCTCGGATTATCAATAGCACATAGACGATAAAATTAATTGAGAAAAGCATTAAGGTTCTTTCAATATCATAAAATATCCAAAATAAAAGTCTGAATACCAAAGTGTCGGCATTAACATTTGACCAAATAGCCCAAGTTAGTTGAGGTATAGCTAAAACAACTGTAGCGGCTGCTAACACTATAAGCAACTTTATGTTCGCTCTTGCCTCTTTTATATAAAAAATGCAAAGTGTTATAAATAAAGATACCAGATAAATAAAATTGTTGAGCAAAAATGTTTGTGTTACAAGAACGTAGCCTTCAATGGCTGATGCAAAATCGTGAACAGCAACGCGATTTAACATATTCAGATACAGACTTAGGTAGGTAGCAACAGGCATTAAAACTACCACGCTAATAATCGCAAGAACATTCAGCATTTTTTTCTTCATAAGAACACCTCCACGAGTTTTCATAAAATTTACACAAGCCTCAAAAACTGTGCAATACTGCCTTCGAGGCTTGTGTATTAGCCTTTCAAAGTTTAACGAAGAAAGAATCCCGCAGTAATTGTGTGTGTTGCGCTCATACCCGACACATTAACTGTCGCTTCGCTACGTGCAAATGCCGCTGACGAAACTGCAGACCATCCCCAAGTAGCAGGTGCTTGATTACTGCCTGTACTAAAAGTGTTAGATGTTGGTGCAAGATTAAGGCTGCGGTTTGATGTCATAAGGTTTAGTGTGGCACTTCTACCTGACATAAAAAACAAATTTGCTGGCTGCCAACTGCCCCAAAAACTGCTAATATTCATTTGAGAGACACCGCCTTGCACTCTTGAAGTACCAGTTATTCCCACTTCGGCTCTGGTCCCCTCGACTACAACTCCAGCAAAATTCCCATTCAAAGGCATAATTGTTACATTTGGAACAACTCCACTTAAATCAACATCTAAAACGACACCAGCAGTAAAACATGTATATGTTTCTCCGCTTCTTGTTTGCAATTGCGCTTGTTCAATCGCATCAGATTTAATGTCTTCATAAAAATGATGTACTTCGCCTGTCTCAAGATTCTCTACAGATACTACGGCAACCAATTGAAGAAACTCCGGCTTTTGTTGTTCTACTGTAGGCGTAGCCATCGCAAGAACGCTCAACTGTAGGCGTAGCCATCGCAAGAACGCTCAACGCCAAAATAGTTACCAACAGAAGAGCAGAAACTCTCTTAATTTTATTCATTGTATAAGTCTCCTTTAAATCATTATAGTGACGATCACTGTGCATTGCAAGTATAATTTTGCTGTAAATCAACATCTGTAAACTTGTCGGCGGCGTATACAGCTCATCCGCCCTAAGTAACCCACACCTCGGTGAAGAAACGAATAGTAGCCTACACATATCGCCTATTCCATAAGCACCACCTCCTCAATTGTCTCTGTCCCCATCTTTAACTTCTACCCTCATGATACGCAAATGGTCTATACTAAAATAAACAATCCCCCGCAGTTCAGGCATCTCACAATTGTAAAGCCATAAGCATTTCCAACTATAACCCATCTATGAGATGAACAGGTTGTCTGCTCAAGGTTGCGCATTGCCGCCTCTGTAAATGCTACATTAAATTCAGTAGTTTGAAGGATATATTCAAAATCAAACGCGCTTGCCATCCTCATTACTTCGACGCTTGATAACTCCCCAACGATTTCAAACTTTGTTATCTCGATGCCATATCGAGCTGGGTCAATAATTATCCCTCGACTCCCATCATGAGCGGTTGCAATTTCATAATCTGCAAATCTCATGCTATACGAATCATTTAGCTCTCGAAGAGTAAGCTTTGGAGATTCACACGCACAAGCACATTGCCCGGACATTTTTGTCACTGCTGCTTCATTTGACACTGATATCAAAGTGCCGTAACCTAGCTCTGCAGCTATTACTTGATTAAATGTCGTAAAGATCATCACGAGTGCCACCAGAATAAATACTACTTTTTTCTTTTTCATAAAATCAAATCCTCTCCAAGTTATAAATTTTAGTAGGCTCTCCCCGTATATTCAGGGCTTATTACGGAAAGCACTTTCGAATTTGTCTGCGCATGTAATTTATTTCGAAAGCATGTTCTCTGTGCCCCTATGCTGATTATAACAAATGAATTGCGGCAAAGTTAGCGAAAAACTGCGGCAATATTGTTGCAATATTGTTGCAATTTTGCGTCAAACATTGTTCTACACGTTTTATGTGCTATAATGATTTCCAAGAAAATGTTTGTTTTTTGCGCAACATAATGCCAACATTGAAAGGGTTAACAACTATGGATAAGTTAATTTACATTGCTGAAGACGATGCAAATATCAGACATCTCATTTCATCCTTCCTCAAAAAAGAGGGATTTGAAGTAGAAGCCTTTGACAACGGTGATTCACTATACGAGACCTTTACAATAAAGGCTTGTGATTTAGTAATACTTGACATTATTATGCCGGGCAACAGTGGCTTTGTCATATGCTCTAAGCTTAGGGACATCTCAAAAGTTCCGATAATAATGCTCACAGCAAAGGATGCAGAGGAAGACTATATATCTGGGATAACAATGGGAAGTGATGATTACTTTACAAAACCCTTTAGCCCCTCTAAGTTGGTTGTGCGGATTAAGTCCATATTCCGCAGAATTGACATGGAAACAGGAGCAAACAGCATGTTTCCGTTCGATAAGAAAATTGTGTTTTCAGATATCACTATCTACCCCGACAAGCTTTTTGTTTACTGCAAAAATTCCCAGTTGGATCTCACAAATACTGAGTTCCGGTTATTGACGTATCTCTTCGAAAATAAAAACAAAGCTATTTCCAGAAAGGATCTAATTTCAGACATTTGGGGATATGGTAGTGAAGTTGAAACAAGGGCCACTGATGATGCCATAAGACGGCTTCGCCACAAGTTAGCTAATGCAAAAAGTCTGGTTTCCATTGATACGGTGCGAGGTTTTGGCTTTAGATTAAGTATTCTGGACGAGTAACATTATGAAAAGTTTTGCCAGTAAACTTTTATTTTACATTGTCGGCATTGTTTTGATAGGCTACGTAGTTGTTTTTTTCTTGTTTAACATTTTCATAGATAACTACATAATGACCGGAGCTAAAGCCACACTTTCAGCATTTGATATGGCGTTTGAAAACCTGCCGTTTACACATTTACCATCTGAGCGCACGGCAGAGCAAGTTGACGGTGACTGGGGTTATCTCCTGCCCACTGGCCAATTTCTCGAAGCACAACCGCTCGAAATCCAGCCGATTGAACAGTCAGTGCTCAATTTGGGTATTATATTAATTGGGGAAGATTATCGTGTAATTGGTCCATTCCGCGATTTGCTTTCTCCTTCATACCAACAAGAGATAGATTTTTTGGTGCAGTACTATGTTGAGAATATTGCGGCTCAAATGTCTGAGGAGATGTTCATGGTTTCATCCCCAACCACGACATACTATTTGAGAGTAATGTATACAACGATGGACGGCAATTCCCTGTCAATTCTATTGTATACCGACATAAGCTCGTCAATGCATTTTAAACAAAATGTCAACCAAATATTGATTGTACTGCTTGCGGTAGTTGGCGTTTTTGTCCTCATTGTATCAGCCTTTATGTCCGCAAGATTTAAGAGCGAGGTCAAAAGGCTTTGCAGTTATGCACAGCAAATTGGAAATGGTAATTTCCACGAACAAACCGGGAGATTTGCAGATTCAGAGTTTGAGCAGCTCTCGGCAAGCATGGGAACAATGGCTTCTATGCTGCAATCTTATGACGATGGTCAAAAGCGCTTATTTCAAAATGCCTCTCATGAGCTGAGAACACCGTTAATGTCAATTAACGGCTACGCTGAGGGCATTCTTAATGACGTTTTCACAAAAGATGAGGCTGTCACGATAATAAAGGCAGAAAGCGAAAAGATGGATGCTTTGATTAGCGGGATACTGTACATTTCAAGAATAGATAGCGGTCTCAAATTACCAAATCAACTACATCGGACAAGCATAACAGAGTTGCTCCACGACTGCCAAGACAGGTTAAATGTTATTGCTAGGAAGTCCGGCAAGCGGATTGTTTTTACATCGCAGGAGGACGAAGTATCTATTGTTACTGATGAAAGAAAGCTTGAGATTGTGGTTATAAACATATTATCTAATGCCATCCGTCATGCAGAAAATGAGATCCTGATAAATCATGTAATGAATGACGGTTCCATTGTAATACAAATCCAAGACGATGGCGAGGGCATTGATATAAATGATTTGCCGCATATATTCGATAGGTTTTACAAAGGTGAAAACGGTAACTCCGGGCTGGGGCTTTCCATTTGCAAAGATGTAATAGAAAGTTTGGGCGGAACTATTAAAGCTGAAAATGTGCCGGAGCCGAGTAAAGGGTCTGTATTTACTGTTACAGTGAAAAGCGCACAATAAATAGGCGCAAATAGGCAAACACTTTTGTCGCACGACTGTTGACAGAAAGCGCTGACGCGGTTAAAATGTTTAGGGTTCACTCCCAAGTAAGCGCGAATTAATAAGCGTTTGCTAACCTCTCACAGAATACCGGGAGCATATAAAAAAGTAACTGGAGAGATTTAATGCGTCACATTAGCTATATAATAAAAACCATACTTTGGCATATATCAAATTTTGTAAGATCGAAACGATTCAAGCGATATGCACCCCTGTGCTTTATCGCCCTATTTGCTATTATAAGCTTCGCAACATGCATACCATGGCAGACACTGGAGCCGGAGCCGGAACCGATAGTAGAAGTCACACCGGATCCGGAACCCGAGCTGGAGCCGGAGCCAGAACCCGAGTCCCCTATCGTAATCAGCTCCTACCCAGAGCCTATTGGTCCTGTACAACCCGAACCGGAAGAATATACAGGTCCTCTAAACCCGCTCACAGGCTTACCCACCGGTGGCGTGGAGATACAAATGAACCGACCTTTAGCGGTTGTCATTGATAACATCATCCCAGCCCTGCCTCAATTCGGGGTATCAAAAGCAGATATAATTTATGAAATTCTGGTTGAAGGCGGCGCAACACGTATGCTTGCACTTTTCCAAGACCCATCTGAAGCCGGTGTTATCGGAGCCGTGAGAAGCGCAAGGCTATATACCGTTGATCTTGCCCAGAGCTATGATGCGATATTCATGTTCTCAGGCGGCAGCCCACAGGCCAACGCCGCGATACGCAATCGTCGCATAACGCATATCGTTGACGGTGGTGGCAGGGGTGCTCAAGTTTTCTACAGAGATAGGAGCAGACGCGCACCGCATAATTTAATGACATCCGGCTCATTGCTTGAGCAGCATCTGCCTTATTTGGACCTCCGGTTGGAACATTCCGGAGATTTTGAGCATAGTCTCGCATTTGCCAAAAACGGAACGCCTGAATACGGCTCCCCTGCAACCACGTTTACTGTTGTATTCTCACCAAACGCCAAATCCACCTCGTTTTCATTCAATGAGGAAACCGGGTTATATAGCGTACGGCAGCACGGCAGAGACCATGTGGACGGCAATACTAATACTCAACTCGAAATCACAAATGTTCTTATCCTAAGAATGGCAACATCCGGCGTCCCCGGAGACACCGCAGGTCGGCTGGCAATAACCACAACCGGAAGCGGCACAGGATACTTTGTTAACGGCGGCAAATATATCCCTATAAATTGGTCCCGGGCAGATAATGATTCCCAGTTTGTTTACACATTAAATGATGATTACGACACGCCGCTAATCCTCGGTGCAGGCAGAACGTACATATGCATAATACGCAGCAACATGACCGTTGAGTTTAGTTAATAATGCTAAATACACAATCCTGCTGATACCCAGCCACGCAGCTTCACCGCCTCCGACACACGGTTAATAGCGATGATATAGGCAGCATCGCGTAAATACAAGTTCTTTTCTTTCGCTAACTCATACACAGCACGAAAAGCCTTAGTCATGCCATACTCCAGCTTCTCCAGCACCTCTGCCTTATCCCAGAAATAATTCATGTTGCACTGAACCTGCTCAAAATAACTGACTGTCACACCCCCAGCATTTGCAAGAAAATCAGGCAGAACAATGATTCCGCGGTCCTTCAACAGTGGATCACAGTCAGGTGTCGTCGGTCCATTTGCCGCTTCAACAATAATTTTGACCTTCTTTGAAATATTCGGAAAAACAGCGGGTGTGATCTGGTTTTCAAGAGCCGCAGGTATGAGGATATCTACATCCTGACTTAACCAGTCATCACCCGGAAGCACTTCATAACCCAGCTCCAATGCTTTGGCTTTGTCTATACTGCCGAATGAGTCTTTAATACTTACAAGCTGACCAATGTCACAGCCATCAGTTTTTTTGAACGTATATGCAGTATTATCAGGCTGATTCCAGCACGATACCGCAATAACTTTGCCGCCAAGTTCCGTATACATCCTTGCCGCATATTCCGCGACATTACCGAAACCCTGGAAGCTTGCAGTCGTGGATTCCACAGGCATTTCAATAATACGAAGCAAATCTTTCAAAACGTAGATGCAGCCAAAGCCTGTTGCTTCTGTGCGTCCAAGTGAACCACCCATGCCCACAGGCTTCCCGGTTATTACTCCGGGGTAGCGGTCACCTACAATCGTTTCATACTCATCCATCATCCAAAGCATATGCTGGCTGTTTGTCATAACATCAGGAGCCGGCACATCCGCATTAGGTCCGAGTTGCTTATGTATTGCACGGACATAACCTCTGCACAGTCTCTCTTGCTCACCTGCAGATAGTAGCCTTGGATCGCAAACAACACCGCCTTTGCCCCCGCCTAGGGGAATGTCAACACAGGCGCACTTCCACGTCATCCACATGGACAACGCACGCACAGTGTCAGCAGTTTCATGTGGGTGGAAGCGAATGCCACCCTTCGCTGCACCTCTGGCGTCATTATGCCTGATGCGGTAAGCTTGGAATGTCTTTGTTGTGCCATTGTCCATCTTTACCGGAATTGTAAAATGCAATTCCAGCATTGGGTTGCGTAAAAACTCACGCATACTGTTGTCCAGATTAATAAACTCTGCAACATTGTCAAATTGGGTCTGGGCATTTTCAAAAGGATTATAATTAGTTGACATAAGAATTCTCCTGTTTCACTATAGTATTTATTATCTTATGGGCGAACACCGTTCTCCCATACCTACGCTTTTCCATCACAGCCAAGTACCTCTGTGATTTTATGACGCACCAGAGCTCTAATATTATCGCGTCCCGGACCTAAGTACTGGCGCGGGTCAAAATGAGACGGATTCAGACCCAAATGCTCCCTTACCCCCGCTGTCATTCCGAGACGAAGGTCTGAGTCAATATTTATTTTACAAACCGCCGACCTCGCCGCTTCACGCAGCATCTCTTCGGGAATACCGATCGCATCCGGCATATCTCCACCAAATTTATTTATTGTTTGAACAAACTCAGGAACAACCGATGATGCACCATGCAATACAATGGGGTAATCCGGCAATCTGTTTGATATCTCTTCCAGTATATCAAATCTGAGATGGGGCTTCTGTCCTGGCTTGAACTTATATGCACCATGGCTTGTTCCGATGGCGATTGCCAACGAATCGACCCCTGTACGCGAAACAAATTCCTCTACCTCATCCGGGCGTGTAAAGCACGCATCCTCATCCGAGACATTTACATCATCTTCAATTCCTGCAAGCTTGCCAAGTTCTCCCTCAACGACTACTCCCCTATCATGCGCGTATTTCACAACTTTGGCGGTAAGTTTGATGTTTTCTTCAAAAGAATGTCTTGAGCCGTCAACCATTACGGAGGTAAACCCGCCATCAATGCATGACTTGCATATCTCAAAATCATCGCCGTGATCAAGGTGGATACAAATAGGCAATCCCGTATCCATCTCCGCAGCCTCTATAAGCTTCATTAGATAGACATGCTTGGCATACTTTCTCGCACCTGCCGAAACCTGAAGAATCAGTGGTGCTCTAAGCTCAGCCGCAGCTTCTGTTATCCCTTGGATGATTTCGAGGTTGTTGACATTGAAAGCACCTATTGCGTACTTTCCTTCATAGGCTTTTTTAAACATTTCTGTCGATGTGACAAGTGGCATAGACAATCCCCCCATTAAAAATAATACAAACGGAAATCGCACCTTCTATAGACTAACCCCAAAAACCTAAACCCTGTGTTCTTTTCGAGCAGCGGTACGCAGCTAGTATACTACATAACATAGGTGATTAACAGAGCATTTTCTAAATATTTTCGAAAAACACCTTCGACTTGTTACTGTTTCTCCCTGACTCGCAGCGCGGCGAAGAGCTTGATTTTCTTTGAATGCTATGATATTCTTCGTCAGTAGAACTTCATATAAAGCGAGGAGATGATATTATGGCAAAGACGCTCATCGGCGCGTGTGTTTTTGGACAATCAGGAGGACCGACATCGGTTATTAACGCCAGCGCATATGGCGTCATCAGGACTGCTCTTGACGCACCGGAAATCACCAATGTTTATGGCGCCGCTCACGGCATCGTCGGCATATTAAATGACGAATTATACGATATGAGCAAGGAGGATGCCGGAGAGCTGGAATTGCTTATGAATACCCCATCATCAGAGCTTGGTTCATGTAGGTATAAAATCACTGAGGAAAAAGACCTGCAGCGCATCCATGAGGTATTCGAGAAATATAATGTGCGCTATTTCTTTTATAACGGCGGAAATGATTCAATGGACACCTGCCAAAAAGTGAGCGATTATCTCAACCTCATAGGCTACGAATGCCGCGTCATAGGCGTGCCTAAAACAATTGACAACGACCTAGTCGGAACAGACCATTGCCCCGGATTCGGGAGCGCTGCAAAATACATTGCTACCACTGTTGCAGAGGTGTATAAAGATGCTCATGTGTATGACACAGGCACGATATCCGTAATAGAGATCATGGGGCGTCACGCAGGTTGGCTAACCGGTGCATCCGCACTCGCAGGGCTATCCGGTCAGTCTCCCGACTTTATCTACATGCCGGAAATTGCCTTTGACATGGATAAATTCCTTCACAATGTCTCCAATAGATATAGAGAAAGAAATAATTGCCTTGTCGCTGTTTCCGAAGGCATACATCACGCCGATGGAACCTTCGTAGCAAAGGCAAAAATTTCTGAATCGGACGGCTTCGGACATGCTCAACTCGGCGGTTTGGCAACAAGACTTGCACACGCAATCCATGAAAAAACCCACGCAAAGGTGCGCGGAATAGAGCTCAGCCTGCTTCAACGATGCGCGGCACATCTTGCTTCTCAGACTGACATAGAGGAAGCGTTTCTCGCCGGAAAGTCGGCTGTCAAACGCGCAATCGAAGGTCACACGGGCGAAATGGTCGCTTTTGAACGTGAAAACGAAAACGATAATTATAAATGCAAAGTAATTTACCAACCCCTGTCAGTTTGCGCAAACATGGAGAAAAAAGTACCGCGTGAGTGGATCACAGAAGACGGTACATATGTCACAAAGAAGTTTATCAATTATGTACTCCCGCTGATACAGGGTGAAAACAAACGCAAGCTGGAGAACGGACTACCGCGCTTTGCTCAGCTCAAGAAAGTTAAAGCTTAATTAAGTCCGCAATAAGACAAAGTCCATATTATGAGACAAAAACTCAATACAAAATCAACAAAAATGCTTTGATTAACTAAGCTGATTATGGTAGAATACCCGCAGATAAATGTCTGAAACGCCTGACGGGGCCAATAAATATTCAGACACTCAAAATGCACAGCAAAATGCTATAAAACAATACTTTGACGGAGGTAGAAAATGGGAACAGTAAAAATTCGCGGTTTTTTGGGTAAGTATGCAGTTGTCGATTTGACTGCAAAAACGTACGAAGTGTGCCAGTTCGATGAAAACACACTTAGAAATTTTCCCGGCGGACCGGCATTGGGCGCAAAAATGCTTTATGACATGATGCCCGCAAACACACCTTGGGACGCACCTGAGAGCCTTATTGGCTTTGTCACCGGACCTGGAAACGGCACCGGACCACTCGTGGCAGGACGCTATACAGTTGTCAGCAAATCACCTGTAAACAATTTATGGAACGATGCAAATAGTGGTGGTCATTTCGGACCATTGCTCCGCAAGTCAGGGTATGATGCGGTTTTCGTAAAGGGTGTTTCTGACAAGCCTGTTTACATCTTCATCGATAACGGAGAAATCACTTTCCGCGATGCATCAAAACTCTGGGGTCTAACAGTAGAAGCTACTGAGCATGCAATTCAGGAAGAGCTTGATGATAAAAAAGTCGGCATCGCACTGATTGGTCCCGCCGGTGAACGCAAATCTAATATCGCAGCCGTAATGAATGATACGCACCGTGCGGCAGGACGCGGCGGTTCAGGAGCTGTCATGGGCAGCAAGAATCTCAAGGCGCTTGTATGTCGCGGTAACACAGTTGTTGAAGTCCATAATAAAGATGATATTCTTGCCATTAACAAAGAACTGGGCGAGTGGGCAAAGAGTGGTCCGACAGCAGATAATATCTTTGCTTTATTCAAAAATCACGGCACCGGAGGTATATATGACGGATCTGTATACAGCGGTGACGCCAATATCAAAAACTGGGGCGGTGTTCCGGCTGAACTTACCGACGAAGAAATCAGCGCACTAACATCTCAGAAGATGGATATACGCTATAAGACGAAAAAATACGCCTGCAACACTTGCCATATCGGTTGCGGCGCATTGTATGAGATCAAAGATGGTAAATATCCTATAAAAGAAACCGGACGTCCCGAGTATGAAGCAAACGCAATGTTTGGTTCCAATTTGAAAATGGGCAATCCGGAAGTTCTTAACTGGTGTAATTTCTTGGCGAACGAGTATGGCTTCGACGTGATTTCAATGGGCGGTGTAGTCGCTTGGGCAATGGAATGCTTCGCAAACGGTCTTTTCACCAAAGAAGAAACCGGCGGCATCGATCTCAATTGGGGCAATGAAGACGGCATCGTGCAGCTTGCGGAAGCAATGTGCAAAGGCAGTTCTAAATTTGGACTGGTGCTCAATAAAGGCGCTCTTGCAGCAGCCAAACATTATAACAGAGGATTCGAATATGTTATCCACGCCGGCGGCATCGAAGCCCCCGCGCATGACCCGCGTCTCAATCCGGGACTTGCTCGTACATATCAATACGACCCGACTCCCGCACGTCATGTTAAGGGCGGTCAGGGCTTTACTCCTCCAACTTCAATGCTCCCGCAAGAAGTTAAATATGACTTCAATGATAAAGAGCAGGCAGTGCGTGATGTTGAGGGTGTCATAGAAAAAGAAATCACAAACATGGGTGGATTCTGCGAGTTCTCCGATTTTGCGTTCCCTCCGGGAATCAAAAACAGGATAATGACTGCCGTAATTGGCGTTGACTATTCCGGCGATGAAACGCGCAAGCTGGGACTACGTTCCTACACGATGCGCCATGCATTCAACCTACGCGAAGGAATGAAGCGCGAAGATAACACAATAGCAGGTCGCCTTGTCGGAAAGCCCGCTATGACTGATGGTCCGCACACAGGAAATACCATCGATAATGAAAAGCTTGCCGACATGTTCTTTGAAGCCTTGAATTGGGATACCAAAACCTTGGTTCCGTCTAAAGCAGCGCTTGAAGAGATTGGCGGTCTGGACAATGTCGTGACAACAATTTACGGGAAATAATCCTTATGCTAACTATTAACGTAAAGTTTATAGCAACCGAATTAACCCCTGGTCTTATCAGCGGGGATTACGACATCGAGGACGGTTCGTCCGTCCTCGACCTGTACAGGCTGTGTGAAAAAGCAAGCGGAGTTAAGATATCGGAGAAAAATCTCCAAAGTCTATACTCCCTGTTTAACAGCAGACCTGTGCGGCTGGAGACTCCTCTCACAGAAAATGGAACCTTGCATGTCTGCCGGGTAGTGCTGGGCGGATAGTGATATATAGCTATAAATATAAAGGGCTGCCTGTGCAGCCCTTTATATTTATATTATTTATATTCTGGTCTTTTAATTTTCTACACTATCCCAGCGCAGCTATGATCTCCGGAATCACCTTATAAAGATCACCCGCGATGCCATAGTCGGCGACTTCAAAAATCGGAGCCGACTCATTTTTATTGATTGCCACGATATAGTCTGAGCTTTGCATACCTGCAAGATGCTGAATCGCACCCGAGATACCGCATGCAATATAAAGCTTGGGCTTGACTGTCGTGCCTGTCTGACCAACCTGATGTGAATGATCTATCCATCCGGCATCAACAGCCGCACGAGATGCGCCGACAACGCCGCCGAGACGATCTGCAAGCTGCTTAATAACTTTGAAACCATCAGCATTACCAAGACCCGCGCCACCCGATACGATAACCTCGGCATCTGTAAGCGAAACTATTTCCTTCATAGCCTTAACAATCTCAACAACCTCCATGCGAATATCGCCATCTTTGAAGGATACTTCAAGATCGATGCGCTCCCCTGTCCTTTGAACATGACGCTCAGGCTTGGACATAACGCCCGGGCGCACTGTAGACATCTGCGGACGATGCTTAGGACAAACTATCGTAGCCATCAAATTGCCTCCGAATGCCGGACGTGTTTGCATTAGCTTTTTGTCCTCGGGATCGATATCCAGTTGTGTGCAGTCGGCTGTAAGTCCTGTTTCTGCTCGGACCGCGAGACATGGTCCTAGGTCTCGACCTATATGCGTTGCTCCGAAGAGCACAATATCAGGCTTATACTTCTCAACTGCCGCATTTATTACAACCGTATATGAGTCAGGATTGTAGGTCTTTAGCTCCGGAGCATTCGCATAGTAAACAATATCCGCACCATATTCAAATAACTCGGCAATCAGATCATCAACATTCTCTCCGCAGAGCACTGCACAAACCTTGCATCCTATTTCATCAGCAAGTCTTTTACCTTCGCCAAGCAGCTCTATTGATACGCCCATCAGCTTGCCTTCGCGCTGCTCTGCGAAAACCCAAACGTCCTTATATTGAGATAAGTCTACACCTTTGGCTTCTTCCCCTTCAACTTTTTCAAAAGCATTGAATGGGCAGAAACCCGGTTCGAGACACGCATTACACATATTGCACTCAGGTCCTATTATCGCCATTCTATTGACGACGGTGATAGCTCCTTGCGGACATAACTTAATGCACTTCTCGCAGCCTACGCATTTTTCCTCAATTACTCTTATAGCCATAATTTCACTTCCCTTCCAATTAAAGCACGTGCTTTGCGGTCAGCTTCGCGACAAGAGTCGCAGCCATCTCCGCAGCTGTGCCTTCGAGCATTTCGCCCGCACCCTTTGGCGGTGGAGTGAAGCTCTTATGTACCTGTGTGGGGCTTGCAATCAGACCAACGTCTTTAGGATCTACATTTAGGGCAAATTCGTCCCAAATAGTGATTTCCTTTGCATAAGCTTCCTCTATTTTCCCGACGTTCATATAACGCGGTACATTCAGTTCCTTGATTGCAGTAAGCACACATGGTTTCTGCACCTCAATTACCTCGAAACCATCTTCAAGTGCGCGTTCGACAATTACAGTCTTTTCTTTGATTTCTCGGATTTTCTGGACATATGAAACGGATGGAATTCCAAGACGTTGTGCAGTCTGAGGTCCAACCTGCGCTGTATCTCCGTCTATAGCCTGACGACCTGCAAAAATTATGTCAAAACCGCCTATTTTCTTTACACCTGCTGCGAGAGTGGTGGATGTTGCGCATGTATCTGCACCACCGAAAGTGCGACTTGAGAGAAGATACGCATCATCTGCACCCATTGCAAGGCACTCTCTAAGCATATACATTGCTTGAGGCGGTCCCATCGAAACAACTGATACAGTGGTTTCCGGATTTTGATCTTTTAGCGCAAGCGCTTCTTCAAGCGCGTTAGCATCGTCGGGATTAAGGATTGAGGGAACACCCTCACGTATAAGTGTACCGGTAACAGGATCTATAGTTACCTCATTAGTATCCGGCACTTGCTTTGCCAAAACGATAATTTTCATATTCTTCTCCTCCCTACTTGCCTATCAGGCTGCCAGCAATAACCATCTGCTGAACTTGAGATGTTCCTTCAAAGATGGTAAATACACGTGCATCGCGGTACATACGCTCTACCTTGTACTCACTGATATAACCGTAACCGCCGTGGATTTGCACAGCTTTAGCGCAGATTTCATTACACGCCTCTGATGCGTAGTATTTGGCCATAGAAGCAGCAGGTCCGGCTTCGGGGCTGTTCATATCCTTTAGTTGAGCCGCTCTGTAGGTGAGTTCTTTTGCCGCTTGAAGCTTTGTAGCCATGTCGGCGATCATGAAGCTGATGGCTTGGAAATCGGCGATGCGGCGACCGAACTGCTTACGCTCCTTGGCATACTTAACGGCCTCATCAAGCGCCCCCTGAGCAACGCCGATGCTTGTCGCAGCAACACCGATGCGACCGATGTCAAGAGTTTTCATTGCATTTTGGAATCCTCTGTTCTCTTCTCCCAGAAGATCATCTTTATGGACGCGGACGTCTTCAAGAATAATATCCGAAGTCGGGCAGCCTTTTAGACCCATCTTGTTTTCTGCCTTACCGCAAGAAACGCCCGGTAGCTTCATATCGACGATAAAAGCCGAAATGCCACGCGAGCCTTTTTGTTTGTGATCAGTCTTAGCGTAAACAATGCACCAGTCTGCAACGGGTGCTTGCGTAATAAAGGTTTTACGACCGTTGAGTACATAGTAATCGCCATCCTTGACGGCTGTCGTAACAGTCCCGCCTGCATCTGAACCTGCACCCGGCTCTGTCAGAGCAAATCCCATGATCTTTTCGCCCTTTGCAACCGGAGTGAGGTACTTATTAAGCTGCGCCTCAGTTCCCGCAAGCATCAATGGTCCGCCTCCGAGAGAATTAGGTGCCGATGCCCAAACAACCGAAACCGCACTCGCACGTGCAAGCTCTTCAATCACGATGACATATGATACAGTGTCTGAACCTTGACCACCATACTCAACCGGGGTCTTAATCCCGAAAAAGCCGGCCTTCGCCATCTTATCAAGAATTTCTTGCGGGTACACCCCTGTCTCCTCGATCTCGTCGAGAATCGCGGATGTCAACTCTTTCTCAGCGAAATCGCGCGCTAATTTCCTCATAAGATCTTGTTTTTCTGAAAAAATCATTCCTCTACCTCCTGCTTATTGATTATATGTCGATGTGAGCTTGAATCAACAAAAAAAATTTTAAACCAAGCACACAAACACAGTCAGAATATATTATATAAAAATAAGAATATTTTTATATTATTTTAATTAATACTTTTTCTTGAAATCGTTCACATTTTGTGCTAGATTATTCATAAATATATACTTAAACTCTAGTACGGCATCGAATCATAACACCTATTTAACTAAAATCACAGTATTATAACACAAAACAAGCGCTAGGAGTGAATAAAATTGAGTTCAACATTGTTCGATTATGAATGGCAATTTCTGATCCAAATGACTACACGGATCAATTACTGCGGCTCATATCCTGAAACCTGCAACATTTTCTTGCAACAAATCCGCACACTTATCCCATATAGCATTGGTGTTGTATTTCAAGTTGGCAGAGAAAATGGCAAGGTTATTCTGAACAGTCCCATCTCAACCGAACATCACGATGATAAATCATCTCATAATTTTTTCATAGAGGGTGAATATCCTCACTGGAATGAGTTTGTTATGTTACCCTACAGTTCTGTATTTAGACAATCAGATATCATCCCTCCCGGGAAATGGGAAAAAACTAGAGTTTACCGTGATTTATGGCAGCCAAAGGGCATGTTTTGGGGGGTTTTTCTCTCCCTCGTCCACAAAGACGTCCCCTTGGCCATTCTCGGTATCCAGAGAGAAAAGTCAGCAAGCGATTTTTCTGACCGTGACATCTACATAATGAATACGCTAAAAGATCCGCTTGAACGCAAGTTTTTTAGTTTGTTGGAAGATCGCAGACTAACCGGTGATGCTGGCGCTGACAGGATCCTCAAGGCAAGCGTCAGCCTTGGGCTGACTAAAAGAGAAACTGAGATAGTATCGCTTATATGCGCGGGAAAAGGCAGCGATGAAATGTGTCAGATATTATATATAACCCATGCCACTCTTAGCAAGCATTTATCGAATATATATGCGAAAACTAAAGTAAAAAACAGAACACAGTTATTTGCTCTGTTTTTGTAATTAAACGAAATTACCATTTTAAATTATCAAAACCTGTGTTAGAATGGTGTTAGGATCATCCTATATAAATCGAAAGGTGAAAATCAAAATGAGTGCTAATTTAAAGGGAACAAAAACAGAAACCAATCTAATGACCGCATTTGCGGGCGAGTCTCAGGCAAGAGTAAAGTACAACTACTACGCATCACAAGCTAGAAAAGATGGATACGAACAAATTGCTAATTACTTTGACCATACCTCCGACAACGAAAAAGAACACGCAAAGTTGTGGTTTAAATTCTTACACGGTGGCAGTGTACCGGACACCATCCATAACCTCAAAGATGCGGCAGACGGCGAGCACTACGAATGGACGACAATGTATGCAGATTTCGCGAAAGAAGCCAAAGAAGAAGGTTTTGACGAAATTGCAGCTTTATTTGAAGAGGTCGGCGAAATCGAGCGCGAGCACGAAGAGCGCTACAAGAGATTACTTGCGAACATAGAAGACGGCGCTGTTTTCAAGAGACCCGAAGAAAGAGTGTGGGAATGCATAAACTGCGGCAAGAACTTGGTCGTAAAAGAAGCTCCGGAGCTATGCCCAACCTGCGCACACCCCAAAGCATATTTCGAACTCAGAGTACTCAATTATTAAGCAGTGTTTAACATATTAGTGGCAAGTTGTTAGGGTTGTTAAGTTGCCACATTACATGGTAAGGGCTGGGAAGCGTAATCCCAGCCCTTACCATTAATCGTGATCACAATAATTAAAGCAGCTCGCCGTATCTTCTGATATAAAGCTTTTTGAATATTGTCATGACTGCCATATATGCGACAACTGTAAGAGCAAGCCATGGGAAAAACGCCCAAGGCAATGACGCAAGCCCTATTGCTGTGCCTATTGCGGTGAAGGGAATCGCTGTCAAAACAGCTATACCCGCAAAAGAAATCAACGTCAACGAAGCAGATGCATGGCTTTGAATGAACGGAATCTTAGGCGTTCGCAACATATGTATTATCAATGTCTGCGACCACATGGACTCGACAAACCATCCGGCGTGGAAAACCGCAATAAACAATGTTTGTTTGGACGGATCGGTTATCTCATGAAAGCGCTGTCCGCCAACCACAGCAGGACAAATAACAAAATATAGCAGGGCAAATGTTGTGATATCAAAAATAGAGCTGGTCGGTCCAAGCCAGAGCATAAATTTCCCGACTGAGTTTGCATCCCATTTTCTGGGTATTGAAATATATTCTCTATCGACGTTATCCCACGGGATGGCTATACATGAAAAATCGTAAATAAGATTTAAGAGCAGCAAATGTATAGGAAGCATCGGCATAAACGGCAACAAAAATCCTGCTATCAGCACCGCAAACATATTTCCGAAATTTGAACTTGCTGTCATCTTGATATACTTAATCATATTGGCATAAGTTTTGCGTCCTTCGATAATACCCTTTTCAAGCACCATCAAATCTTTTTCCAACAGGATAACCGAAGCAGATTCCTTTGCGATATCCACGGCAGTATCTACTGAAATCCCGACGTCAGCAGCTTTCATTGCAGGAGCATCATTTATGCCATCTCCCATATAGCCGACGCTGTGACCGTTTTTCCTAAGCGCCGTTATAACACGCTCTTTTTGCGAAGGTGCAAGTTTAGCAAACACATTGATCTTCTCTGCGGCAGCTCCCAAAGCCTCGTCAGACATACTCTCAAGCTCAGGTCCGAGTAAAATGCTCTCCGCCGACAATCCAACTTGTTCACATACACAGCGCGTCACATGGTCATTGTCCCCCGTAAGCACCTTAACTGTTACTCCAAGCTCATTGAGTGCCTTGATTGCTGTAGCTGCAGACTCCTTAGGCGGATCGAGAAATGCAAGAAAACCCATAAGAACCATATCCGACTCATCTGCGACTGAGAAAGCGCCAACAGGAGATGGATTATTCTTCTGTGCAACAGCAATTACACGAAATCCTTTTCTGTTGAACTCTTCTACCTTGTTCAGGACGAACTCCCTGATGTCTTTGTCAAGCGCCACAACTTCACCCTTATATTCGGCAAAACTACATACAGACAGCATCTCCTCAACTGCCCCTTTTGTAATAACCTGCGTCTTGTCATCCTCTACCACAACGCTCATTCTTCGGCGTTCGAAATCAAAAGGTATTTCATCTATCTTCTTATAGCGCTCAGAAAGACCGTGCAGTTGCTCATGTTCGTGCTCCTGCTCCTGCGCTCTCGCGATAACCGCAAGATCGATCAAATCTTTCATTCCGGTTTGATAAAATGAGTTTAGAAAAGCGTGGCGAAGAACGCGCACACTCTCTTCACCCTGAAGGTCTAAATGGTATTGCAAAACCACTTTGTCCTGCGTCAGTGTGCCGGTCTTATCAGTGCAAAGAACGTCCATTGACCCTAGGTTTTGAATCGAGTTTAGATTCTTAATTATAGTTTTCTCTTTGGACATTGCAACAGCGCCTCTGGCAAGACATGACGTCACGATCATCGGTAGCATTTCCGGCGTCAGTCCGACGGCGATGGCCAGAGCAAAGAGAATAGCGTCCATCCAACTCCCACCGGGACGCAACCCATTGATTAGCAGCACAATCGGAACCATAACTGCCATGAATCGGATGAGTAACCAAGAAATTGAACTGACTCCTTTATCAAAGCTGGTCTTTATAGGCTTGCCGCTAACGCTCTTTGCGAGGTCGCCAAAAATGGTGTCGTTGCCTGTTGCCACAACAACGCCAAGAGCGCTACCGCTGATCACGTCAGTACCCATAAATGCAAGGTTTGGACTTTCAAGGGGTGAGTTACAATTGCTAATAGCTTTTTGGGTTTTCTCTACTGTAATGCTCTCCCCTGTCAATGCGCTCTGGCTGATAAACAAATCCTTAGCCTGAATTATTCGCATGTCTGCCGGAATCATGTCCCCAGCCGCAAGGTTGATGAGATCGCCGACAACCACGTCATCAATGGAAATTTCCTCATCCCCCATCCCCTGCCGTTTAACACTGGTTGTGGTTGTAATCATTTTCAGTAGATTTTCCGCCGCATGACCACTTCTTGTTTCTTGAATAAAACGAAGAACCCCCGAAATAAGCACCATCACCGTAATAATTATTACAGTCATTGGGTTTGCTTCACCGGGAGCAGCCATAATTATATCTGTAAATGTGGAAACCACTGCAAGAGCGACCAGAACACCTGTAAATGGGTCAACAAACGACTTGAATAAACGCTTTGCCAGTGATTCCTTCTTGCCCCTTGTGATCTTGTTGTCACCATATTTTGCGCGCACATCTTCCACTAGGGACGCGCTAAGCCCTTCCGTTCCCGTACCAAGCAACTCTAGCAATTGTTCGGCATTTGATTCAGCGGCATACTTTAATCGCTCGTCTGCCTCTCCGCATCGAACCGCATCTGTGCGTCCTTTTTTTGAGCTAACCTGATGGCTTTTAACATTCACGCTAATCACCTGCAATCATTAAAAATTAAACACCGGATCTGCGATCATTCTTTAACCATTTGTAAAATGCTAAGCACTCATTAAAATTATATCATAAAATACCTTTTATTCAAGCATTAATGATCTCTTTATGCCTTTTTCTCAAAAGTGACATTTGTATATCAACAACAAAAACCGCATTGTAATCATAAGTAATTTTTGGTATATTTAATATATAGTTCATGTAATGGTGAGGTGAAACGCAATGACTAGAACGATAAGGCTCAAGAGCGGCATAGTTAATAGTGCCATAGGAGTAGTGATAGTGGTCGCATTTGTCATTTTTGCTGCTACCTTCTTTTCACTCCCGCGTTTACATGACATCGTATTTAGTTTTATCGCAATTAGCAACTTCGTTCAGCGGCTGATCTCTTTGATATTTCTCATCATCGCTTGGCAGTTATACATGCGAAAAAGGCTTGCATGGATAATGGTTGTCACTTTGCTGTCTGTCAGTCTATTTATGCATTTCGTTTTGCATCATCATTACATTAGTTTTTTGATAATCGCATGTCAAATATATGCCTTGATAATTTTGCTCGTATGCCACAGCGAATTTAAACGCCCTTCAAGCAGGCTATCTCTGAAACATGCTGTAATATATGCCATCATTGCCAATGCGGCAATTTTGATAAACGCAGTGATCGGACGCTCTGCATTGAGCGAGGATATCGGAGCCCCCTTATCTTTTCAGGACAGTCTAGTTGAAACTATTGCCATCATTTTTGGAGAAAGCAGCAACTTCCCACGATATGAGTGGTTCATACTATGCTTTGTATGGTTTTGCTTTGCCGCATGTATAATTTTGATACTACGCTCGGCGATAGCTAATAGGAACGCATCCGATGAAGAAAATGCACTTGCACGTGAACTCATTAATAAATACAGCCAGAATTCATCGTCTTACCTGATTCTTGAGGATGACAAAACGTTATTCTTTGGAAAGGAAGTCCAAGGCGTTATTGCCTATGGCGTTGTTGGCAATGTCGTAATTGTATGCGGAGACCCTGTATGCGCACCGGACGATTTCATGATATTACTGTCTGAGTTCAAAGCCTTTTGCTCTGAATGTTCATACCAAAGTGTTTTCCTCGGTGCAACGTCTGCTTTTATCAAAAAGTATGAAATGCTGGGGTACAGCCACGTAAAGGCAGGAGAGGAGGCCCGATTTCACTTGCAGGAATATCAGCTTGCAGGTGGCAAGATGCAGAAAATTCGAACCCTTATAAATCATGCTAATAATGCCGGTCTCACAACTGTTGAGTATAAGCCTAATGAATGTAAAGATGAATATATTGAGAAAGCTATAGACGATATTTCGGAATCATGGCTTGAGGGTAAGAAAAGTGGAAAATTGGGGTTCACTGTCGGGGGTGTAGGGCTTGAAAACCCTCTCGATCGCAGATACTTCTACGCAGTTGATGAAAGTGAAAAAATAGTGGCGTTCAACGTGTTCTTGCCTTATGCGGAGATGAAAGGTTATCTGGCTGATGTAACGCGCAGATTTCCTGATGCACCTAACGGTGTTACTGAAAAGCTTATTTTTGATGGTTTCATGGTTTTCAGGGACGAAGGCGCACTTTGGGGCAGCATGGGGCTTGCACCTTTGGCAAATGTTCGTGAGGAAGGAATAACGGATGAAAAGGCTGTCAAGCTTTTGGAGTTCATTTATGAAAAATGCAATGGCTTCTACGGTTTCAAAGATCTGCACCATGCCAAAGAAAAGTACAGCCCATCAGAATGGACCCCCGGTTACTTTGTCTACTCGACGAGATCAATAACACCTGAAATAGCATATGCGATCATAAAAATCCAAAATCCGGGCGGTGTTAAAGATTTTCTGCTGTCAAATATGAAGAAGCGATTTAAGTAAAATGGCATAAATCCCTTAGCCACTTGTGTGGCGCAGGGATTTTGAAGAAATAATCCTTTCCTTTGGTAAAATAATTATATTGGGGGTACTGAGTCATGGATATCAGGCTTATTTTGATTATTGTTATTTTTGTTATGTCCTTCACTATGATCGTATTCGGGCTTCTTTTCGACAAGCATGTTCCGCGAAATATCAACTTTGTGCTTGGTTACAGGTCTCCAAGATCTATGAAAAATCAAGACACTTGGACCTTTGCTAATGTGTATGCGGGCAGACGTTTATGGATCACCGGAGTTATTCTTTTGATCAGCTCATTAATTGCTATACTCCTCACGCTCAATAGTGATATTAGTGTGATGAGGACCGTAGGCATAGTCATAATAATCGTCCATGCAATCATGATATTCGGGGTGGCTATTGCGACCGAAATTACATTACGAAAGAACTTCGACAAGCAGGGCAATCGAAAATAGTACGCAAGCGCACACATAGCTGCGTGAACAGTAACAGTATTAAAACAGTTATAACAAAATAAATATAATTGTCTTGACAATTTACTGCTTTAAGTACTATAATTCCCTTTGCAAAGCGGAATTGTGTAATGGTAGCACGACAGACTCTGACTCTGTTTGTCTGGGTTCAAATCCTAGTTCCGCTGCCACGGAAACAATCCGCCTGACTGTTGCAGTTGCAATAGTCAGGCGGTGCAATAAAAGCAAGTTCTCATTCCAAATGCGACGCAGCAAGCATTATCCCCAGCTTCCCCGATTCGAACGTCAATCCCCCTTGGAGGTATGCACTATATGGCTCGCGCATTGGTCCATCTGCTGAAAGCTCAATTGACGCCCCTTGAATAAATGCCCCCGCTGCCATAATTACCTGATGGTTATAACCGGGCATATCCCAAGCAACAGGCGTCACGTAAGAATCAACCGGCGCACCAGCTTGAATACCCAAACAAAAACGCTCGAGGAGTTCGGGCTTTCCGAAATCCACCATTTGAATTATGTCCGAACGCACATCCAAGTATCCGGGTCTAGTCTCATAACCAAGCAACTCAAACAGCCGTGCGCAAAACACGGCTGTTTTCATAGCCTGCGCTACTGTATGCGGTGCAAGAAACAAGCCTTGGTATAAAAGCCTGTTGATATCAAGCGTCGCGCCACACTCTGCCCCAATACCCGGCGCTGTCAACCTGAACGCAGCTGCTTCGACAAGATCTTCCCTGCCTACGGCATACCCTCCCATCGGAGCTATTCCACCGCCGGGATTCTTTATTAATGAACCAGCCATAAGGTCTGCACCAACATCCCCCGGCTCAATAATTTCCGTAAACTCGCCATAGCAATTGTCCACAAAGACAACTACATTCGGATCTGCGCCATGAACTGTTTCGCATATTTCGCCTATTTCCTTCACAGTAAGGGCGCGACGTGACGAATATCCCCTAGAGCGTTGAACTAAAACTGCACCGATGTTATTAACCCTTATTGCATTAGTGATTGCTTTGTGATCCGGCGCCCCATCACTAAGCAGCTCAATTTGGGAATAATCGATTCCATATTCCTTTAATGAGCCCCTATATTCGTTTGTTATTCCAATAACTCCTCTAAGTGTGTCATATGGCAATCCAGTGGCGGATAATAACATTTGCCCTGGTCTAACGGCGGCGAATAGTGCAGCCGTTATTGCATGTGTGCCGTTAACGAATCCGGCACGAACCAAGGCTGATTTCGTACCCATCACATCAGCATATATTAAGTCAAGTGTGTCGCGCCCCTTGTCATTATATCCATACCCGGTTGTCCCCGCGAAACAGCCATCGGATACACGATGGCGCTGAAATGCCGCGAGCACCTTTTCGGTATTAATCTGAGATATGGAGTCAATTTCTTTGAACCGTCCCTCTATATCCGAAATTGTCCTTTCAGAAAGCACTTTCACTCTATCTGATATCTTAAAATGGCTCATGAAATCCACTCTTTCCGCCCACTTAGTATTTTATAACAATCCGGCACCTGCTATTGAGCAGCCCAATCCAGAAATAGCCTCGCCAACTTCATAACATCTTCCATATCAGATATTTTCCCTACGCATGCCTGTGAATGCAAATTCCTTATCGGTGCAGCAATACCCACAGTCTTAACCCCACCGCGTGATCGTTGGAAAGCAGCGCCATCAGTCGAACCGGCAACAACATTCTTTGTCTGCCATTTAATGTTATTTTTTTCCGCCAAATCCGTAAGAACCCCGCGAATTTCCTTGTTGTAAATCGATCCACCATCCATAAACGGAATGACAACTCCCGCACCCGCCTTGCAAATTTTCTTGTTCTCTGGAACCGACGGCAGATCCCCGGCCGTCGTACCCTCAATGATCAATGCAATATCGGGCGCAGTTCTATATGCGACAGTCTGCGCACCGCGCAAACCTACTTCTTCCTGAACGGTGAATGCAAACGTACAATCTACAGGCAAGTCAGAGCTAATCAGCTCCATCATAATGGCACACCCAATCCTGTCATCAATTGCCTTTGCTTTTATATATCCGTCACCAAATCCCTGTATATCATCGTCAAAAGCCCCGGTACTACCGAGCGATACAAGCTTTTCCGCATCCTCTCGGTTTGTAGCGCCTATGTCAATATACATATCACTTATATCAATGACCTTTTCCCTGTCTTTGCTCTTAACAAGATGAATTGCTTTACATCCAATAAGCCCGCTAAGTCGATTTTTCCCAAAAGTTACGACCTTTCCAACCAGCACTCGTTTATCGATAACTCCCGCTGCCGCGAACTTTAGATAACCCTCTTTTGTTATGCCTGTTACGATTATACCAACCTCGTCCATGTGAGCGCACAGAGTGATTTTTTGTACCGGTGTTTTCGCACCTTTTTTTGCAACAATGACATTACCCATTACGTCCACAGTAACATCATCTGTGTGCTTTCTGACAAAATCAACAATATAATCACGAACCTCTCCCTCATCCCCGGAAACGCCGCTCAAAGCACAGAGTTGTTTTAAAATCTCAATCATGATTCGTCTCCTCCCAGTTTTTTCGCTGTTTCGCACATCAACTGAGCTACACACTCTAAATCATCAAGCGAAATTGCTTCACACGTGCTATGCATATATTTCATCGGAATGCCAAACAAAGCTGTCGCGACACCTTCTCTGGATACTTGAATAACCCTAGCGTTTGTGCCGCTATCCCCGCCCGGTTCAACATTTACTTGATGTTTTATTTCCTTCTCTTTGGCTGTTCTTATAGCCATTTCTGTAAGCTTTGAATTCATATTGGGTCCGCGGCTGATTACAACACCGCCACCAAGCTCTTCACTTGTTTCCGATGGCGTTGAATCCGGAGTCTTAGCATGAGTGACATCCACAACAAAACTCCAATCAGGCGCAATACTATAGACCCCCGGCGCCGCCCCTCTTGTTCCTACTTCCTCTTGTGTACTTGCCATAACATATATGTCAAAATCAAGTTTGGTACTGCCCAATAGTTCAATCGCACGAAGTATTGTGATAAATCCCGCCCTGTCATCCAATGCCTTTCCATACATTCCACGCTCACCCAATCTTCGGGTTTTCTGTGCAAGAACCACGGGTGTTCCGGGTGGCACTGTATCTTCAGGTTCACCCTTTGCCATACCTATATCGATAAAAATATCTTCGACCTTTATTGCTTTTTCAGAATCTTCCTTCTTCAATACATGCGGCGGCATAACTCCAATAACACCGTAACGCGGAGGTTCTGTCAGCACCATAACCCCAGATGACGGCAGATTTCTTACGTCCGCTCCACCAAGTTTTGCCACTCTCAAGAATCCTTCTTCAAGACCCGTGACAATCAGACCGATTTCGTCAATGTGCGCATCAAGCAGAAGTTTCCTTGCGCCTTCTTTCCCGCAACGCCGAACTCCAATAACATTGCCCAGCACATCAGTCCATACATTGTCCATACAAGATGCCAGTATCTCACTCACGCGCTCGGCTACGGGCTCTTCAAACCCTGCCGGTCCCGGCAAATCACACAGCTCTGTTAATAACTCAGGTACGTTAATCATATTAAATTCCATTCCTTTCACTGTGATCAAGGTGCAAACGCCCCATGAAAATGAGTCTCCTACGTCAGATCATTAACAATTTTTCTAAATGTATCTCCACGCTCTTCAAAGTTTCTAAATCTGTCAAATGATGTGCATGCCGGGGATAGCAAAACAATATCCCCATTTTTTGCAACTTCCGCCGCCGCAAGGATCGCATCTTTAAACTCGCTGCATGATATAATTTCAGGCTTTCCATCATATCCGTGAGCACTTACAACAGCATTTCGAATCAGATCAGCTGTGTGTCCTGTAAGCACAAGTGTTTTAACATGCTTTATTATCTCTTTACCAAATTCATCAAACGGTATGCCCTTATCCTTGCCGCCTGCTATTAGAATTACCTTCTGATCAAACGACTTCAAACCTGCAATAGTCCGCGAGGGACTTGACGCTATTGAGTCATTATAATATCTCACGCCACAAAGATCCCTGACAAGCTCAATCCTATGCGCCACTCCCCCGAAAGATCGTGCAGTCTTAATCATTGTTTCATGCTTTACAAGTCCTTGCACAGCGGTGAATGCAGCTAAATAATTCTCAACATTGTGAACCCCAGGCAAAAGAATATCGCTAATTGACATAAAGGACGCTGACTTCCCATCCCTTGCTTCAAACACCATACTTCCGTCGGTATAAAATCCATTTTGAACAACCTCTTTCCGGCTGAAATAACTTACAATGCTCGGCGAGGTCTCAGCATATCTACGTGTATACTGATTATCCATGTTGAAAACTGACTTATCCGTGCTCTTTTGACGTATAAAAATATTGCGCTTTGCTCCGACATATTCATCCATATCCTTATGAACATCAAGGTGATTTGGCGAGAGATTCGTAACAACGGCAATATCAGGACATTTCTTCATTGAGATCAATTGAAACGATGAAAGTTCCAAAACCGCAATATCGCTAGGTTGCATTTTGTCCACTTCGCATAGCAGTGGAGTGCCTATATTCCCACCTTTATGTACAGTGTACCCTTCAGTCTCTAAAAGCGCGGCAATAATTGATGTTGTTGTTGTCTTTCCATCGCTTCCGGTGATTCCAATCGTTTTGCATGGGCAAACTTCAAAGAAAATTTCCATTTCACTGGTCAGTACAGCGCCCTTCTTCGCAGCTTCAACAAGTGCCGGATGCGACGGCATCAAACCCGGCGTACGGAAAACAACATCAGCATTTAAATTATCTAAGTACTGCTCTCCTGATTCCAGCACTGCACCCAGACTAATAAAATAACTTGCAGTCTCTCCCATTTCCTCAAAGGTGCGCTTATCACATACAACAGTTTGGATCCCTGCTTCAAGCAGTGCTTCAATGAGGGGGGTATTGCTAATTCCTGCGCCGACAACCGCAACCCTTTTGCCTTTTAGGCTTTCAAGATATTCTTTAAAATTCATAAAACATCACTCTCTTTGTTGGGGTAACCGCTATTCACCCTTGCATTATTTATTAACTTACCTAACCCATTTTTCCTCAAAGAACGCGCTCTCACTCTTTTTGGCACGACTCATCAAATCTCTCATAGCATCATATGGAGCTTTCCCCTCAAATAGAACATTATATGCCTCTGCGCAAATCGGCATATCCACTCCCATTTTCTCAGCAAGCCCCTTTGCTGCTTTAGCTGCATAATACCCCTCGACAACTGCGCCGACTTCGATCATCGCTTCTTCTGCGCTCATACCCTTGCCAACGAACACCCCAGCACGCCTGTTGCGCGAATGACGAGACATACAAGTAACAATCAAATCCCCAAGACCAGCAAGCCCTGCTAGGGTTTCCTTTCGCCCTCCCATCTTGACACATAGATCTGCCATCTCCGCAAGTCCGCGAGTCATCAGCATTGCAATCGTATTATCACCCAATCCCAGCCCCTCGCTGATGCCGGCACTTATTGCTATAACATTCTTTAATGCCGCACCAAGCTCAACACCAATAACATCATTTGATGTATAAACACGAAAATCATCGTTCATCAGCAGATTCTGAACTCGTTCCGCAACCTCGACATTATCAGAAGCCGACACACATGCGGTAGGTATTCGGCGGGCAACCTCCTCGGCATGTGTCGGTCCGGACACCGCTGCAATTGGGGTGGTCGCGCCCAAAGTTTCCCTTAAAATGCATGTAAATAATTTCGAACTGTCTTTTTCGATCCCCTTTGACATGCAAACAACAACACAGTCTTTATCCAACTGCCCAACCAAAGCTTCCGCTGTTTTGCGAACAGCAAAGGACGGCACCGCTATAATAGCAGCACCGGCTCCGGTTGTCGCTTCTCTGAAATCGGATGTAATGTGAATATCATCAGCAATATTAACTCCGTTGAGAAGTGGATTCACCCTAGTTTTCGAAAGCACTTTAGTTTCATCAGTAAATTTCGACCAAAGCGCAACTTCATGACCGTTATCATATAAAAGCAGCGCAATAGCAGTTCCCCATGCGCCGCTGCCAAAAACCGATATTTTCATTGTTTTAGGATCACCCCTATTTTCTGAATCTGAATTTCGATTCCTCACCCTTAATAAGCCGTTTGATATTAGGCTCATGTCTCGCAATAAGCAAAATCGCACATAGTAAAGTTGCCGTAAACTCCCAGTAACTGCCAAGGTTTATAAGTCTCATGGAAATCGGAAATGCCAAGCCGCCAATCATAGCCCCAAGCGAAACATACCGAGTAAGGGCTGTTATAATGATAAACAGTCCCCATGAAATAAGCGCCAATCGCCAATCCAGCACAAGCAAGATAGCCCCGGCAGCCATTACCCCTTTACCACCCTTAAAGTTATAGTACAGCGGAAAACAATGACCCAGCATAACAAAAAATCCAGATATCGCTTGACCAAATAACGCAACCTCAAATAAGAAGCTAAACTGCCAAACCTGTGAAAGCGTCATATCCGTAAAGTGCGCAAAAAGCCAGCCTCCAAAAATAACCGGTGCAATTGTCTTAAACATATCAATTGCTACGACTAGAAGAAGCCCGCGAATACCGAAAACACGGTAAAAATTCGTAAGCCCCGGATTTCCGCTACCAAACTTGCGAATATCTTTCTTATAAAAGTGTTTTGATGTAATAATAGCTCCATTGACGCTGCCCAAAACATAAGCAGGAATCGCAGCAGCCAGAATTAAAAGAAACATTCTCATAAAATCACCTTATCACCTTGCGCATTATTATAGTTTACTTGCTTTCAAATTACAAGCCAACCGTTATCAACTTGGAGCATTGCTTAAAAATTCGCACTCCTCATCTTTAATCATCTCTAGCCCTTATGATCATCCTAATCGGCGTACCCTCAAGACCGAAAACTCCTCTGATTTGGTTTTCAAGATACCTGCGGTATGAAAAATGAAACAACTCAATATCATTACAGAAACAAACAAATGTGGGAGGGCGCACACTCACCTGCGTCATATAATAAATCTTCAATCTGCGACCTCTATCAGTAGGCGGCTGAACCCTCGCCACAGAATCCGACAATAACTCATTAAGCATCCCGGTCGTGATTCTCATTGAAGCCTGATCATTTACGAAATTAATCAGCTCAAACAAACGATCAACACGCTGACCTGTAAGCGCAGAAATAAAAACAACCGGTGCATAAGTCATATAACTTAAATCACGCAGCACATCCTTGCGCATTTTGTCCATCGTATTGGTATCTTTTTCGATAAGATCCCACTTATTTACCGCAATGATGCTCGCCTTTCCAGCCTCGTGCGCAAGTCCTGCCACCTTAGTATCCTGCTCAGTGACACCTTCACGAGCATCTATCATGATAATACAAACATCAGCGCGTTCTATAGCCATCTGGGCGCGTAAAACACTGTAATATTCAATATTTCCGCTAACCTTCGACTTGCGTCTTATGCCTGCAGTATCTATAAAAATATATTTACCCCATTTATTTTCAAAAGGCGAGTCAACTGCGTCTCTCGTCGTACCCGCAACGTCGCTGACAATAACCCTTTTCTCTCCAAGAATCTTATTTACAAGCGAAGACTTCCCGGCATTGGGTTTTCCAATTATAGCTACGCGGATAACATCATCATCTTCCTCGTCATATTCTATTAAACCAAAGAGCTTAACACATTCATCGAGAATATCTCCGGTACCGTGACCATGTACCGCTGACAAAGCAAAAGGATCGCCAAGACCAAGAGCGTAAAATTCATAAATATCAGGATTATCAGGTCCGATTGAATCCATCTTGTTGACTGCTAGAATTACCGGTTTTCCGGACTTTTGCAGCATTTTTGCAACATCCTCATCTGCAGCCGTGACTCCGGTCGTAAAGTCAGTAACGAGCACGATAACATCAGCCATTTCAATAGCCAACATTGCCTGCTCGCGCATAAACACCAGAATTTCACTATCTGCTTGCGGTTCAATACCCCCCGTATCAACAATATCAAATTCGCGCCCATTCCAATCTGTTTTGGCATAAAGCCTGTCGCGAGTAACTCCGGGTGTATCTTCGACAATTGCCAAACGCCTCCCGGCTAATCTGTTAAAAAGTGTAGATTTACCGACGTTTGGACGCCCTACAATAGCAACCAGCGGTTTAGACATTCTTACTCCCTTCCAAAAAGGCCTGTAATAAATCGGCTCCGTCTTGTTTTACGACCCGAACAGGTATGTTAAGCGCATTGGATACATCCGCAATACTTACATCATCAAGAAAAACATCATCGGCATGACGTAGCATATTCTTGGCTATCAGAAGCCTTGATCCGAGCTCCCGGTCTTTAAGCTGAGCGATTAAGTCTCTTCCGGTTACAAGGCCTGAAACTGTTATGTTTTCTCCGAAAAATTCATTACGGATACCGTAAACATTGACGTTCATTTTATCATATTTCAGATTTATCATTTTTAAAAGATTTGTTAAATATTTCTTTGCAGCAAGCCCGGTAGCAATAGAAAAAGTTGAAGACCCGAGGCTGAATTGGGATCGATCTGACATTTCCATTTCTTCAAGCGCTTCCTCAAACTCTGTAATAAGCAACCTCATCATCCCAACACCATTTTCCAGTTGGGGATATATCTCATAAAATTCATCCGGTGGCAACTTATAGCCCGCTTTCATGTAAAGCTCATCCGCACAGAAGAAAACCCTCGTGCCTCTTTTTCTTAAACAGATTTCACCATAGTAGTCAACCAATCTAATAATTTTCCTCGCTTGCGCTCTATCCACAAGCTGAAGCTCTTCAAGCCCCTCCCTGTGTCTCGTCAAGCCTACAGGAACAATAGACACGCTATTTATGGATGATCCCAGCGCCATAAGCGCTTTGATGGACTTCTGAAGCTCAACTCCATCATTTATCCCTGGACAACAAACTATTTGACAGTTAAGCATGATTTTCGCATCAGCCAGATTTTTTAGCACATCAATACCATGCCCTGCATTATTATTTCTGAGCATAAACGCCCTTAACGCAGGATCAAGCGTATGGATGGAAACATTTATCGGGCTGATACGAAGTCTGACAATTCGCTCAATATCATCTTGGGATAGATTAGTCAAGGTGATATAGTTCCCCTGCAGGAAGGACAGTCGAACATCATCATCTTTATAGTAAATCGTACTGCGCATTCCTTTTGGATTTTGATCTATAAAGCAAAAAATACAATTATTCGCGCAGGAACGTTCCTTGTCCATCAAGTAAGTCTCAAAATCCAGCCCAATATCTTCCCCCTCTGGTTTATTTAGCTTGACAAGCTTCAATTTCCCATCAGCTCCCGCAAGCTCAATGAAAAGGCGCTCATCATAAGATGCATATTTATAGTCTAATACATCAGCAATAGCGCTACCATTGATCCGGCGCAAAGTATCTCCCGGAGTAATAATTGTATGCGAAGCCGGGCTATTCGGAACTATTGATTTGACAACAGTGTTCATAATGACTCACTCCGTTCGTAACAAGGAAAAAGGCGGGTCACCCCGCCCTCGCTCAAAATCGAGATTCCTGATCTTACACAATCTCGCGACCGTTATAAGTACCGCAAGCCTTGCACATTCTATGCTGCAAACGAAGTTCACCGCACTTTGGACACTTGGAAAGATTTGGAGCTTCCAGTTTCCAGTGTGAAGAACGTCTCTTATCACGTCTTGCCTTTGATACCTTACTCTTTGGAACCGCCACTTAGAACACCTCCTGTATTATTCATTATCCAGAAGCTGCCCTAGGACAGCGAGCCTGGGATCAATAACTTTTTCGCATGAGCACGGTCCCTCATTCAGATCAGAACCGCAACTTACACATAAACCGGCGCAATTTTCATCGCATAGGATTGTCTCATCCATGTCTAAAATAAACTCTGTAAGGACAATCTCTCCTGCATCGACCTTATCTCCCTGAAGGAAGTAACCATCCGGGTTTTCACCCTCTCCTCCCTCAGTGAGATTCGCCGTTACTTGCTTATGCACGGGGTAATCAAACTCTTTGAGACATCTTGCGCAGACGCACACACATACTGCATCTACAGTCGCCGAAAACGTGAGCACTCCTGCTCTGTTAAACACGCTTCCCGCAGCCCTCGGCTGCAACACTCGGACTATCGACCCCATGATCGCGTCCGACATATCCGGCTCAAACTCGAACGGCACATTGCCGCCGGGAACTCCAATTATCTCTCGAAGATCAAGCAGCATAAAATCACCCGCACATTCGCTAAAATATTATAAGCTAAATAAGTATAGTTGTCAATCGTTTTTTGCAAATTTCAATTTCAAAAACTTGCAATTGTGCCAGCAACGTTATATACTTCGGACATAAACCTGTGAATACACAAGGAAGCAAGTACACAACATTGTTGAGGGATACTGCCTACAAGGGGAAGTCATATGAATTTTGATAATGACCCAATAACCGTCCGCACATCATATAGATTTGAGCAAATGCGGGAATTTCTGAAATATAATTACCGGCATCAGCGTTATGTTTTCTTTCTGTTAGTTATACTTCTGCTCATTTACTTGGTCCAACTTTTCCTGGGATATTATGGCGTAACAGATGGTGGCTCTGCTGCACTCTCAGGAGCGCAGTATGATGGCGATTTAACCCTAATGACGCCCATTGTGTTTATAGCTCTAGTGGCATTTGTGGGTATACAATCATTCGGACTGCTGCACACCAGAAAAAAACACAAAGATATGATATCAAAAAGTAAAGATGGGTTATTGTTTTTCTTCAAGAATAATGGGTATGATATAGAAACTACAGATCCTGATGGGCAAGAAACTATTTGGCATGGTTATGAAACCATCAGAAGAATTGCTGAAACAAAAACAATGTTTTATTTATACACCGGAAGGAACCAAGCTTTCCTCATAGAAAAACATGGCTTCACAAAAGGCACACCGGAGGAGCTTCGAATACTGCTAAAACAAATTTTTCCACCAAGCCGGTGCAAGTTTCTTTAATAACACAAAGACAGACTGTCCCTACTTTTCTCAAGCGAGGTGCGTTGATTGAAAGAGTTCATAATTGGAAAAAATGACGCAGGGCAACGGCTTGACCGATTCACATCCAAAGCCGCCCCGCTTCTCCCCTCTTCCCTGTTGCAAAAATACATTCGCATTAAACGCATTAAAGTCAACGGCAAAAGCACAAAGCGAGAGTATAAACTAGCACAGGGCGACATTGTCCAAATGTATGTAAATGATGAGTTTTTTGAGATTCCTGACGAGGAAAATGCATATCTCAAGATTTCCTCCCCCTCGCTTGATATCGTATATGAAGATGAAAATATCCTTTTAATCAACAAGTCTGCGGGTGTATTGTGCCACAGCGATGGCAAATATGATTATAACACAATAATATCAAGAGTCCAAGCATATCTTCACCAAGAGCAAGAGTGGAGACCTCGCGATGAAAATTCCTTCGCCCCTGCATTATGTAACCGGATCGACCGCAACACTTCCGGAATAGTGATCGCCGCAAAAAACGCCGAAGCTCTTCGTATTATTAATGAAAAGATAAAAAATCGCGAAATCGACAAATTCTACCTCGCTGCTGTTCATGGTGTCCCAAATCCACCATCCGGTAGACTTGAAGGATATATTTTCAAAGATTCGGTTAAAAATCAAGTCTATGTATCAAAAATTAGCCAACCGGGTTCAAAATCAGCAATAATGGACTATAGCACCATCGCCACGAAAAATCGCCTTTCCCTGCTCGAATGCAAACTCATAACAGGTCGAACCCACCAAATACGCGCACAGCTTGCCGACTTAGGTCATTCGCTGCTCGGCGACGGAAAATACGGTAGCGAGAGACAAAACAAGCCTTACGGCGAGAAATACCAAGCACTCTGCTCATACAAGCTCACATTCGCGTTTTCGACCGATTCAGGCATCCTTTCGTATCTTAATGGAAAATCTTTTTCACTACGTAATATCCCCTTTATAAAAGAATATTTTCCAACCATTGACAACTAGTACACAAATCTGTATATTGTCTTTAGTGGATTTTTCAAAAATACCAGCCAGTTAGGAGGGTGATAAGTGTCCAAAGAGTTGATTCGCCTCTCGAACTGTTCGATGGCGTTTGACGGTGAGTATGTTTTAAAAAACATAGATTTGTATTTTAATGACAAAGAATTCCTCACACTATTAGGTCCCAGCGGGTGCGGTAAAACCACAACGCTGAGGATAATCGGAGGTTTCCTGAAGCCGACTTCGGGAGACGTCTTTTTTGACGGTGTGAGGATTAATGATGTCCCACCTCATAAACGAGCGGTAAACACCATTTTCCAGAAATACGCCTTATTCCCGCATTTGAATGTCTTTGAGAATATCGCATTCGGACTAAAACTTCAGCGTAACGACGGCAAGAAGCTTGGCAAGGATGAGATAAATCGACGTGTGACTGACATTTTAGATGTGGTCAGCTTGAAAGGCTTTGAAAAACGCGATGTTTCATTACTTTCAGGTGGTCAGCAACAACGTGTCGCGATTGCCCGCGCTCTTGTCAACAGACCTAAGGTTCTCTTGCTGGATGAACCGCTCGGCGCGTTGGATATGCGGCTTAGGAAAGACATGCAAAACGAACTAAAGAGCATACAGCAAGCCACCGGCATCACATTTATTTACGTAACTCACGATCAGGAAGAGGCTCTTGCCATGTCGGATACGATAGTCGTCATGGAGGGTGGTGTTATACAGCAAATCGGCACTCCGGAGGATATCTATAATGAGCCAAATAACGCATTTGTAGCAGATTTTATCGGCGAGAGTAACATACTTGACGGAACAATGCACAAGGATGGCATTGTCGAAATCTTCGGGCGCAAATTTGAATGTTTGGACGGCGGGTTCTCCCCCCTAGAGCAAGTCGATGTAGTTATCCGCCCTGAGGATATAGACATAGTCGATGCATCACAAGGCATGCTTAAAGGCATAGTGTCAAATATAACCTTTCGCGGTGTTCTTTACGATATCATCGTAGATTTCCACGGCTTTAAGTGGCTTATACAAACAACAGATCTCTGCCCTATCGGTGCGGAAATCGGAATAAAAATCGATCCGGACGGAATACATATCATGAAAAAAAGTCAATTCTCAGGTATGTACGGCGACTATAGCTCCTTTAGTGATGAGTACGATGAAATCAGCGACGCTGAACAGGAATATGAGCCTGAAGAGGATATTGAAAGAATAGAAGGGTAATAGAATGAAACCAAAATACTTTTCAATTCCATATGTCGGTTGGATGGCGCTATTCGTCGTTGCGCCAATAGTTTTGATATTTGTATTTGCCTTCACTACATCCGGCGGCGAGCTCACAGTGCAAAACTTTTCTGACATGGGGCTTTTCTTGCCTGTCTTCACTCGATCATTTCGCCTTGCAATCATCGCCACAATCGTTTGTATAGCACTTGGCTATCCTGTTGCCTACATCCTCGCGCGTGAGGTTCAACGAGTGCAAAGAGTGTTATTTCTGCTCATTATGCTACCATTGTGGATGAATTTTCTGCTTAGAACTTACGCATGGATGTCGATACTTGAAAACACTGGACTGCTAAATCAATTTCTAACCTTTTTTTCATTGCCGACAGTAAGGATAATCAACACCGAAACTGCGGTCGTCATTGGAATGGTGTATAATTTCCTGCCCTTTATGATTTTACCCATTTATTCTGTTATCGTAAAAATTGACCGCAACTTGATCGAAGCAGCTCAGGACCTCGGCGCAAATTCCTTCGCCTCTTTTCGCCGGTTGATCATCCCCTTGAGCATACCCGGGATTTTATCCGGCGTTACTATGGTATTCGTTCCCGCTGTATCTGCCTTTGTCATAACTCAACTCCTTGGCGGTGGCATGGTGTTTTTGCTTGGTGATCTGATAGAAATGCAATTTCTCGGAACGGCGCATAATCCCCATGTGGGTTCGGCAATATCTATTGTCATGATGATGATTGTCATCGCATTCGTGATTATAATGAATAAGTTCGGCGCGGGCGAGGAAAGGACGGTAGGATTATGAGTAAAAAGCCAAGTTTCTTGGGACGATTTTATATGGCAATTATTCTCTTTTTCCTTTATGCTCCGATTTTTGTCCTTATCGTTTTCTCATTCAACAGTACGAGAAGCCGCACAGTTTGGACAGGTTTTTCACTACAATGGTATCAGCGTCTTTTCACCGACGGTACGATTCTTGATGCTTTTTATACCACTTTGATAATCGCGGCGCTGGCAGCGGTTATATCAACTGTCGCCGGAACATTCGCCGCAGTCGGCTTTTATAATATGAAAAGACGTTGGCGCGTCCCGCTGACCCAAGTCAACAATATCCCGATGATGAACGCAGACATCGTAACTGGCGTTTCTCTGAGTCTGCTGTTCGTATCGTTGGGCTCTGCTCTGCGCTTTAGCCTTGGATTCGGAACACTTCTTATCGCGCATGTAGTATTTTGCATACCATATGTGGTCCTCGCAATCATGCCAAAACTTAGACAAATCGACCGACATCTTGTTGATGCGGCTTGTGATCTTGGTTGTACTTGGATGCAAGCTTTCCGTAAAGTTATAGTCCCTGAAATAAGACCGGGCATAATAAATGGTTTGATAATTGCATTTACCTTATCAATAGACGACTTCGTGATTTCATATTTCACAGCAGGCGGCAATATAATGACTCTGCCGATGCAAATCTTCGCAATGACACGCAGACGTGTCAGCCCGGAAATAAACGCACTGTCCACAATTCTCTTCATGTCTGTTCTCATATTATTGATAATTATCAATATCAGAGATATAAAGCAAGAGGAGAGGCTAAAGAGGCGCTCCGGCGCAGCTCATGCAAAGTAGCTATGCGCTTTACACAGCGTTAGCAATATATCAACACAAGATAGAGAGGAACACAATATTGAAAAAATCAATCATCGCAATCGCACTATTAGCTGTGCTCTTTGTAGCCGCACTTACCGGGTGTGGACAAGAGATGGGACAGGGACCCGCTGCTCAGGAGGAAATCATTGTACACAACTGGGGCTACTTCATTGATAGAGATGTCCTGAGACTCTTTGAAGAGGAATATGGAATCCGCGTTGACTACCGTGAGTTTGTTAGCAACGAAACCCTTTATGCCGCGCTGAGTCTCGGCGGCATGAGTGCGGATGTTATAATCCCTTCTGACTATATGATAGCCAGAATGATAGCCGAAGATATGCTCTATGAGCTTAATTTTGACAACATTCCTAACCATAGGCTGATTGACCCCCGGTTTAGAGGACTTGACTTTGACCCGGAAAACCGATTTTCAGTCGCATATAAAGTCGGAACTGTAGGTCTTATCTACAACTCCGCAATGATTCCTTACGAGATAACCAGTTGGGGCGCACTGTTTGATGATAGATTTGCAGGACAAATCCTGATGTTTGACAATCCGCGTGACGCATTTGCAATTGCGCTTAAATATCTTGGCTATGATATTAACACAACCGACGAAGACCAGATTCAGGATGCATTTGAACTCTTAATGCACCAACGAAGCATTTTGCAAGCTTATGTCATGGATCAAATCTTTGACAAGCTTGAATCGGGCGAAGCTTGGCTCGGACCATATTATGCACCGGATTTTCTCACTATGTACGCGAATAACCCCGACCTTAGATTCGTGCGTCCGGTTGAGGGTACAAATTTCTTCGTAGATGCAATGGCCATCCCCCGCGTTTCACAAAACAGGGAAAATGCTGAAAAATTCATCAATTTCATGACCCGAACCGACATAGCACTTATGAACATGAGATGGTCATACTATGCATCTGCAAATTATGAGGCGGCTGCAATTTTTGCATCGGAACTTGACCCCGCTTATCGCGAAGTCGTGTTCGTAGGTGATGTTGACTATGCAAAATCCGAGGTTTTTCTGCATCTCCCACAACATATCCTTGAACTGTATGACAGGCTCTGGATACAGCTTAGAAGCTAAATCTAAAGTTACAAATGTGGCGGGGACTGCCCACAGCAGCCTCCGCCAAACTAGAAGAAGGACAATAGTTTATGGACATGCAGGCAACAGTAAGTCAATTGGCAGTGCTCTTTATCTTGCTTGCTTTAGGATATGCCGGATATAAGATAAAAGCGCTCACATCTGAGACAGGCAGAGTCCTAACCAAGCTAATTCTCAATATCACCTTGCCTTGCACAATCCTTTTCTCTGTTATTGGAGGACAACTCCAAATTGCAGGCGCAGAAACATTTTTGTTCCTGCTGATGGTGATATTGATCTACGTGATATATTTCATAATTGCAGAACCGACTGCTCGCTTTTTAGTCAAGGGCAAAGATGCCCGAGGGCTATATAAGTTCATGCTTGTATTTAGCAACGTTGCCTTTATGGGGCTTCCGGTGTCAATTGCCATTTTCGGATCGGAAGCAGTCTTTTACGTTGCTATTTTCAACATCCCATTCTGGATTGCCAGTCTGTCTTATGGTGTTATGATGATCTCAGGTAAAAAGGGCGCTTTTCATCCAAAAGCTTTTTTAAACCCGTCTCTTCTAGCATCTTTGCTTGTTATTCCAATAGCTCTATCCGGCTTCAGAGCTCCGGATATAGTTCTCGAAGCAGTCAGACTGACTGGAAATATAACAACTCCTGCTTCCATGATCATTATTGGCGTCACCTTGGCTCAAACTCCCATAAGGGATGTCTTTACACAGTGGCGGCTATACCCATTGGTGTTTATTAAGCTCGTTATAATTCCGCTTGTTGTCTGGCTTATATTCAGATCATTTATTCAAAGCGATCTCGTACTTGGCGTGTTGGTTATCCTATCCGGAATGCCGACCGCAGCTATTGCAGCGATGTTTGCAATTGAGTATAAGAATAACGAAAACACCGCATCCAGCGGCGTTTTCCTCACAACTCTTTTATCGGGCGTAACTATCCCGCTCATCGTGTTCTTTCTTCTTGTCTAATCACGCTCTGTGGCGTGTTCAAAAGTCCCACTATCGTCTTTGACACGCCTTTTGCGCAAAACTCCTATCGGCTATACTCAAACTCTAAATTATATATGCTAACGGTATCTCCGTCCTTTATGCCCATTTCCTCAAGTCTTTCGTAAACCCCGGCATTACGCAGAACTCGCTCAAAATACATCATAGATTCATGGTCCGAGAAATTTATATTCTGCAAAATCCATTCTATCCACTTTCCTTCGATTGTCCAAACATCGTCATAGTTTTCAATAACAAGTTCATCCGGGCTTCCCACCATGCGCGGTTTTGGCACGTATTCTGCCTCATAAACCATGACAGGGGGAAGCTTGCTTAGTTCAGCCGCCGCTGCATTTACCAGTTCCCTAACCCCCATATTTGCAGCAGCCGATATCATAAACAGCTTATATCCTTTTTCCTCAACATATACCTTAAACTTATTAATCATGTCTTCGTCCTGTGCAATGTCACATTTGTTCGCGGCAACGATTTGAGGGCGTCCGGCAAGTTCTGGATTGTATCGTAGAAGTTCATCATTTATTGTCTCAAAATCCTCAATAGGGTCACGCCCTTCGCTGCCCGATATATCAACCACATGGATAAGAAGCCTGCATCTGTCAATATGGCGTAAAAAAGCATGACCGAGACCGGCACCTTCTGAAGCACCTTCAATAATACCGGGAATATCTGCCAGCACAAATGAACTCCCTTCCCCAACGTAAACTACACCGAGATTCGGAAAAAGTGTCGTGAAATGATAGTCTGCAATTTTGGGATGCGCCTTTGAAACGATGGATAAAAGGGTCGATTTCCCAACATTAGGAAAGCCTACAAGACCAACATCGGCAAGGAGCTTTAGCTCAAGGACGACTTCAATTTCTTCACCCGGAAGCCCGGCTTTCGCAAAGCGCGGCGCTTGGCGAGTTGGAGTCGCAAAATGCTTGTTCCCCCATCCTCCAGACCCACCACGTGCAAGTCTGAAAGTTTCCAAATCTGACATATCTATGATTATTTGACCGCTTTCCTTTTCTCTTATAACCGTTCCATTCGGGACGCGAATAACTAAGTCATTTCCATCTTTCCCCGATCTGTTTCTGCGGGAGCCGTCTGCTCCATTTTCGGCTTTGTATTTTCTTTTATAGCGAAAGTCCATTAAAGTGGACATATTGCGATCCGTTTTGATTACGATATTCCCACCACGTCCACCGTCTCCGCCATCTGGTCCACCTGCGGCTACGTATTTTTCACGATGGAAAGATACAGCACCATTACCGCCTTTTCCTGCACTAATTTTTATCCCGGCTTTATCTACAAACATGTCGCTCCCCCATCTCTTTCCAAATAGTATCACTCACATACTACACTGTGCACACTTACATTCCATTTCCCATCTGCAAAACCATCGCAAGCACCTTAGCCATCTGCGCCCGCGTCAAAGTGCTCTCCGGAATCAGCAATCCGTTTGAACCTTCAACTATTCCAAGTCTGATGAGCGTCGCGGTCGGAACCACCGCAAAATCCCCTACTGTACCAGCATCAGGAAACTCCGCCAAATCCTCTGCGGACCCGGATTCAAATGGTATATTCAATATATTCAAAGCACGATATAAGAATGTAAATGCCGACTGTCTTGACACAGGTGCAAGCGGGTCAAAGCTGACCCCTCTACCAACAATGCCGACATCACCTGCCCATGCGATTGCTTGCGCGAAATATGCATCGTCTGCAACATCCTCAAACTCGCTCGGTCCGCTTGGCTCGGGAAGCCCTGCCGCCCTATGAAGCATGAGTATGAAGTCTCCGCGCAGCATATATCGTTCCGGACCGAACTCCGTCGGGGTGACTCCGGTTGTGATTCCAACTGAAGCCAGATACTCGGCGTACTCTCGTCCCCAATGGTTTTCCATATCTGAAAAACCAGCTATTTCAACCGCAACATCAATGCTTCTTCCTCCGGCTGATATCGTTATCGTACCTAGCCGAGCCATTGTCTCACCGGCTTTAAAAACTCCGGGCGCAATCATTTCACCAATATCACCCATCACTGTAAATTCATATGAATTAACTTGTGAAATAACAGCGCGGCGATAAAATGTCGACCTCACATCAAACTCGAATATCTCTCCCGGGCTGACTCTTATGGATGAAATAGCTGTGGTCGTCCCTCGTCTCATCGCGGAAATAGAAGTCGGTCTGTTCAAAACGAAAATCTCACCAACTCCGGTTGCCCCAGTCGATGGAGAGTATAGATTTAATCTTCTTGGTCCGGCAATACTGCCTGCTGTAAAAATTGTTCCGCTTACTGATGAATCATATTCCAAAGGGGTCGCTGCGATGTCCCCCGGTATATTTGTAGGCATGTATCCCCTATCCGTTGCGGTAAACGAGAGATCGACCGAAGATTCGGCGAGCACTATTACACCGTCATTTTGAAGGCTCAGGTTAGCCACAGGTCCCCCGGGAACGGCGTCGGTCACAAATAGAAGATATGTCGAAACACCTCGTTCAGAGCCATCAGAAGGCCTGCTCGCAAGCGTAGCACTTTCTTCTCCTGGAATTCGCACACTCATCACCGAAGATCCTCCGCCGTCAAAGTTAACGGCATATATAGCACCTTGCCGCAGCATTTCATCAGCCAATTCATCTAGTGTCATACCAACCGAATGCTGTGCATTGCGACCATCTATAACATAGGCAATTATCGACCCATCGGCACGAATGCCAAATGCTGTTCGTGGCGCACGATTTCTCAGCGCCGGATTCCATCCCGACTGATCCGTCTTAGCGCCGTCGGAAACCAGAATATATCCGCCTCCTGTTGCAAATTCTGCATTAGCAAGACGCTGATCATTAACCGATGTCGTCAATGTTACAATATCCCCTACTGCAAATTTCTCAAACTCATGGCTCAGCTCGTTAGCATCGGCTGCTGATAGGATCAGGTTTCCTACACCTATTGCAACCGCAGTTTCCTCAATATCTTCCGAGGTCAGCAGTTCGGTTACCTCAAGCGTCATTGTACCTGAAACCGATGGCGTCCCTTCGAGAATCCTAAACCTAACAAACCAGCCCGGCGTAGTTGTCCGTGTAGAAACAGACGAAAAAACCTCCGAATACAACATCATCCCGCCATGCTCTGTGCGAGGTTTGTTAAAATGCATCAGATTAACCCTCTCGCCATAGTTGTCAGCAACCGTAGCGCCTCCATTGTTAAAAAGAGAGATATTTACAACAGGCGACATGATTATATCTACACTTCCATCATTCCCGAAAACAACAGCATTTCTGCCGCCCGGACTGGACTTATATACCCCATTTTCAATAACAATTCCCATGGGAACCCCGCCATGCTGCGGAAAGAAAAAGTCCGCATTAACCGCTGCAAGCACATTCTTCCCCCTACCCTCAGCTTGACTGATCATTGTAGAAATTCTTGTAGTTCCGAAGATTGCCTCGCCCTTCATCACAATTGGGCGAACATTTCCCTGTCCGACCATCCTCAATGCAAAACTTTCAGTGCGTCCGAGGGAGTAGTGCCATGAAATTGTGTTTATAAACTCAAGATTGTCTGCAAGTAATCTCGTGTTTGTATATACAACATCCCCTACCGCATAAGCAGTCATCGACATCAGCAGGGAAATGATGATAATCAACGTTAATGATAGCCTTAGTATTCTTTTTCTCATGAATATGCCCCTTTTGTAGTTAATATCGACAGCATGTTACAAGGTTTTTGCATCATCTGTGTATCCTGCCATACAGCATGGTTTCTATTCACCATAAATTGCAGGCGTGTTGCGCTTATGTTCGCTGATCCGGTGATATTTTGATATTATTTCTAAATCTCCACTAGGGCAATATCCATCAATCAAGTACATGTCTATGCTTTTATATGAAACACCCATCTCCCCCTCATCAGTCTGACCATCGTATAGACCGGCGGAAGGTGCTTTGTCGATTATTGATTCCGGTGCACCAAGATGCTTTAGAAATTCGTAGATTTCAGTCACAGTCAGATCAGCTATCGGGTTGAAGTCAAATGCTCCATCACCCCATTTTGTAAAATAACCCATATAACGCTCGCTTCTATTGCCGGTGCCTGCAACAAGTCTTCCTTCACTCGCAGCAACCGCATAAAGCGCTGTCATGCGAAGGCGTGGAGCTATGTTAGCTAATGCGGATTCAGTAATTATAGATGTCTCAGCCAAAGTAAGCTTCATCGCATAGGAAACCGCTTTCAGGTCAATTTTTCTTGCGTCCACTCCATATTGAGCAGAAACTGCCAAAGCGTCACTCATATCCGCATTGTAGTTTTGTGTCGAACCGCAAGGCAAAAGTAACCCAAGAGTGTTTTCACATGCAAACTTACACAAAATACCGACCAACGTTGCATCCTTGCCTCCGCTGTTACCGAAAACTATTCCCTTAGCGCCTGATTCCTGTAGGATATTCTGTATGAAATCAACACGCTTTTTTGTTTCTGACTTGTAGTCTCGCATCTCGAGTCTCCTTTGAGCAAACCTTATGTGCACATCGCCCCACCGCAGTTTGCATAATTATATCAGCTCTGTCAAGAAATGAACAAGCGCAAAATCCGCATTGCGGCATTGAACCAGAAAGGCTCCATCTTCTTTTTGACCGCCTGCATTTCTCTTGAAATCGCTATATGTTGTGGACACTTTGTCTCGCAAGCTTTGCACCTTGTGCAGTATATTGCCCGATATTGTTTATCAGTTCTGTGTGCACCCGTACCTGTTATGTATTGTGTGGTTCCGGATACAAAACCCATAACAAACGATGTATTATATGCGGTAAAACAACCGGGAATATTTACCCCTTGCGGACATGGCATACAATAGTTACAGCCGGTACAAGGCACTTTATAAGCCTCCCGGAGCGCAGCAACAACCGGTTTAAAAACAGCGGTTTCTTGTTCGGATAGCATTCCCGGCTTCGCCATTTCCGCAGACTTTAAATTATCCTCCAATTGTTCAATGCTGTTCATACCGGAAAGAACAACAAAAACACCAATTTGATCCCACAACCAACTCAAAGCCCAGCAAGCAGCAGAACGACTCGAATCAACCTCTTTAAACAAACGCTCAGCTTTTGGCGGAAGTCCATCCGCCAGCTTTCCTCCCAACAGCGGCTCCATAATTATTACCGGAACACCCATCTCTCGAGCTTTTTCTAACCCGGCACGTCCTGCTTGGTAATTCTCATCCATGTAATTATACTGGATTTGGCAAAAATCCCAACCATATGAGTCCATTAGGTCCATGAATCCATTTTGCGTACCATGAAACGAAAACCCTAAACAGCGAATCTGCCCTGCAGACTTCTTTTTTTCAATCCACTTCTCAATCCCAATATCGCAGAGACGTTTCCACATATTAAGGTCAGCAATATTGTGGATTAGGTAGTAGTCGATGTATTCAGTTTTCAGCCGCAAAAGTTGCTCATTAAGCAATCTGTCGAAGTCCTCATAGGATTTACATTTCGAGTGTGGCAGCTTTGTTGCAATGTATATCCTATCCCTCAAACTGTTTTTCTCTAAAATCGCACCTAGGGTTACTTCACTCGTTCCGTAAATATATGCCGTGTCAAAATAATTAACCCCCGCTTCAATGGCGGAGATGATGAGCTGTTCGGTTTTTGTTTTATCAAGCGGAAATCGCATGCATCCGAACCCCAAAACAGACAGTTTGTTCCCTGATTTCAGATCAGTTATGTATTGCATAATAACCTCCGTCGTTTTAATCACCTAAGACACTATGGCTGCAAAACTATGTGGTTTAAATCGTTAACATCGTCTATCTCGCCAACAACTCCGACAAGCAGGAAGCGATCTGTGATCGGCTCTTTAAGTAATTCTTTGAGCAAGGTCACCTTTTCAATTTCTCCGGTACTGCGCACATGCATGCGCGGACCTGAGCATCTGCGCATACTATCGCCGATTTTGATATGGTGCTCATCAGCATAGGATACCTCAACATTCTGGCTGATAAGCTCGTTAATACCGTTCTCAAGCTCCTCTAGGTCAATATCGGGCTTTGTAACAAAGCTTAAAACAAAGCCCTCCCTAACATCGGCATGTTCATATTGATGAGTACCTATGTCTTGTTTTGACAATACATACTCGCAAATATCCTCTGCAGTATGTACCATCAACCTCGATTTGATCGACTTGAATACTACATCGCAAATCTCCTGCGGTTTCGGTCCAAAAAGTGTAGGGCGGGTAACTATGACCTCCTCACCCAGTCCAATAAGTAAATGTGCATTACGACCGAGGAAAGGATAGATCAGGTCAAAATGCTCAATGACCACACGTTTGCCCTTGTTGGCTGCGTAGAGAATCGCATCCGCCAATTCATGCATCTGTTTGAATGCTGATTCAAATCGAACGTCAATGTGATACGTATGAGCGGTGTAAAACCCTGTTTCGTCCACACTAAGGAGCGGAAGCGGGCGAACATTTACACCTTCATCGTCATTGGTCAATTCAAGCCCAGGAAACATGCCTTTAATAATCATGCTTTTACCGCTTCCCGCAACACCAATCAGTCCAATCAGTTTGTCGAATGGGCTAAGGTATTGCTGCGCTATTTGCATGCCGAGGTCTGCCATGCGCTCATTCCCGCGTGGGGCGAAAAAAACACTGTATAGGTGGCTTTTCTGCATTCGTGCTGAATATGGCATGGCTTTTCTCCTAAAAATCAAACTCCAAGGCAAGTAATGGAGCATGTTGCTGAGCGCCGTATACGTCAGTTTCACCCAAATCGCCAGAACATATCGGACGTATAATAGTCGCCTTAATCGCCTTAGCCGGTTCATATGCTACTATACTGACTATTTTATCACTGGTCACGCTATATAGCGAGCATATTAAGCTCTCATCAATAAACTTGCCGTCTCTGACTTTCGCAAAATCAGCTAAATCATCAAAAATTATGTCCAATGTCAGCTCATACGGTCCTGAGTTTTTGCTGCGTATCACACTTGCTATATCTGTAAGTCTTGTTTTCATTTTTATATTCTCCTACAGGTCAATATACTCTATGGGAAATGGCGCGACTGGATCGTCTACATGTAACAAATGATATACACTAAAGGCATATACTTCACCTGCTTTAAAATCACTGGGTGAGTATGGAAATGCCAGATTGCCTGCCGTCGCCCTACGTCCTTCATATCCGTAGTGCAGCATCGTGGATCGAGCCGTTGCGCAAATTGTATTCGCCAGCTCTTGCGTATCCGCAACCGCCTCTATGACGATTCCGAACTCATGTGAATCCGGGTTCAAACGCATCGGCTCAAGAGCACCCATTACGCCATCACGACCATACACTATAAAGTTGAGATTGTATTCGAGTTCATTATGCCGGAAGTTATCCTCAACTCGCTCCCTCACGCCTGCGATAATACTATCAATTTGTTGCATCATTATCGGATCCCGCGTTCCGGCGATAGATACGGTGCGATAACCTATTTTTCTCGCACCTTCGAGTTTTACAGTGTAGCTATCCCCATGCACAAACTTACTTCCGCTGACTTTAACGATTTCCGGTGTTTCCTGTTCAAACTTTGTTTCAGTCAGGTCAAGATAGCCTCCTGGACCGGGCAGAATGCATGGATCTGATTTTTCATATAGAGTGTGCGCAGCTACAGAAACCGTTGTGCATTTGCGTATTGGATTCAGCGGCTCTATCCTGAAGTAGTCCGTACCGATATACCCGAAAATGCAATCCGATCCACTGCCCGGTATTGCACATATTGCGGCGCACTCAAGGATTTTTCCTAAATGTGTAGCAAGTCCCATATCACAACCTTCTGCAACTGCTAGTGCAGAAAAAACCGCAGGATCATAGGTACGTCCGGCTAAAATGACCTGAGCGCCACCCTTATATGCTGCGATAAAAGGTTCAACACCCATCTGCGCTACAATTCTTGTTGTCTCGTCAATAATCTCTTCGGTAAGCGCGGGTGCAGGTCCCAAAGGGGTGACTTTGCCCGCGGCAAGCTCGCTCCTTATCATTTTTTTCGGAAGCTCAGAGTGAATTATCGCAAGTTTGAAATGCAAATCGCTTTCTCTTGCAATTTCCTCTATTATCTCTCTGTTCCAGTCAAGATGCGGCTTGCCTCCACTTCCGCCTGCAGTGCCAATGCTAACGGGGATGCCCCTTTCCACACCTGCTTTTATCATGATTTCCAAATCACGCTTAACCGCTTCACGATCGGTAAAGGAAACTCCCGCACCCAGATAATACGGTCCGGGGTCTGTTGAGCCTGCATCCACGGCGATGAGATGAGGATTGCGCTTCATTCCCTCTTCAAATGACGCCATTGGAAATCCATAGCCTAAAATGGCTGTTGTTGATAATATTCTATATTCTTCATTTCGCATAGTGTTATACTCCTACCTTTTATCAATGCAGCGTTTACCAAAGCTATACAACTACACTAACCCTTTTGCCTTAGCTATCGCTAAAATTCGCTGCATTTCGTTATAAACTATCATGTAGCCTTCATCAACTCCCATGCCGGGTTTTGCCAGAATCTGGTCGGGGTTTGTTGCCATGGCAACGTGAACACAGACCTGAGCAGAGCGGTCAGTCTCATTACATGTCCCGCCCTGATATGCGCCGATACCCTTCTGCTTGCAGTAGAGCACCGCTTCAACCGTGTTCCCTATACCGCCAAGGTCAGGTGTTTTGATTTGCACCATATGTCCTGCTTTATTATCGGCAAAATATTTGATATCTTCTAATGTGTTACACCATTCATCGGCAACTATCTCTACTTTTATGCCTCGCTCGTCAACTAATTTTGTCAATTTCTTGAGTTCAAGCATTTGAAGTTCACGCTCTTCAACATCCATTGGGCCTTCTATGCGAAGCAGGAACGGATTAGCCGCTTTTTCAAGTTTCCCAAGGTAATCTGCCATGGCAACTGCATCTATTCCAAAAACCATCCCGATCGTCCCATAAACATCCAGATGCAAAACAGGGCTATAATCGATCGAATGTCTCAGTCCTATAATGCGGTCACGCAGCCAGCCTATATACTCTTCGAGAAGCTCACCATTATTTCCGAGCTTCGTACCTACATGATTTATCAATCCATGAGGCATAACTTGCGCACCCTTTATAATCATCTTATCAGCATTTTCATATCTGCTGTCGCCGGTTTGTGTGAATATTGGAAGCATTTTATCGCAGAGCTTTGTTCCGTATTCCTCTGCAACGATTTCACACATCATCTTGTGCTGCGACTTTGCAACAGCATCAAGTATCGCTTGGCTTACTCCGTAGCGAATAGCGGTATGAAGGCGTTTTCCTTCAACCTCAAAAACTTCAAACTCGTCCGCCATCTCACGAAATGTACTAATTTCGCGTCCCGCAAGAGTCGGCTTTATATATTTGTCAATGAACGGGATAAAATTCTCGGCGAGAAACAGCGGATCACGCCCACCCGCACCCGAATATTGCACTGCTGCGCAATCTCCCCATGCTATCTGACCATCCTCAAGCAGCAGGAGAACGGAAATTGCTTCCCCCGCCTGCCGGATCGTTTTAAACCCCTCAGTTACAGGCGCACCTTTATATGCCGCACCATCGGGTGCAGCTCCGTTCTTTATAGCGCGTTGGTCATCAAAGAAAAATCCTGTCCTGCCTGGAGCGCAAATTACATCTACTATCCTCATGTTGAATACTTCCTCTCGCTAAATCATTTATGGTCTGCCGACAAGCCGACCTTTGCTTATAGCGTAAACATCGTCTATTACCATTTGGAATGACGCGACGCGCTTTTCTGATTTTGCACGCTGTTCGATTTTCCCTGCGTGAAAATCCAATAGGTCTTTACTAAACGGAATTGCACCTGGAGCGAATATGCGTACAGCTCCATTATTATCACGAGCGGGCAGCATTTTTCCTGCATTGTACCTGCTTGGCGCAAATGGCACATCTATAACGCCACCCTGAAACGCCCTCACAGCACCGATCGCAATATCTCCCCCACCAAGTTCAAAACATTTATCCATTATACAGCGTGTCTCAGCTGTAATTATCTGCTTTTCTTCATCAATATCAGCATTATCCAACCTCTGATCAGCCAGCATAGAAATGAGCTGCTTCGTGCATCGCAATCCTTGTGCATTTGCTTCTTTAGTTGGTATCCCTACTGCTTCGTGCGGAGTTTTTACGATGATTTTAGTCGCTCCGGCAAGCGCCCCTGCCGCACTGCCCCACGATATAACGCCAAATGCTTTTGCTTCATCATGCGGAAACCCGCCCATCCATTGGTGTAACACGGTTGTTACAACAACATCGCCATAACCATATTCCCTCAAGTATGCCTCGGTAAGTTCTTCAATCGTGCGGATTGCGGCTATATCCTGCACAAGATTTCCGCATTGTCCATATCCGACTGTAATATTCTTAACTCCTTGTTCGGCTGCCAGTAAACTTTCGATTATCGCAACAGAATGTGAAATGCAAGGAGGTACTAAGGTCCCTGTCAAAGGACCAAATGGCTCACGGTTGATACTGACACCCATTTCCTCATACAGTCCGGTTAGCCTGTCAACATACTGCCAGTCGCGGATCGTAGTTTCCAACGCGACATTTTTTCCATAAGGGATATTATACGAAATGCCACCTCCCTCATAGCTTGTAAAGCCACCGGCATAAGATATTTCCGTCAGCAAACGCGCATCGGGCGTTCCATGTCTTATTTGCAATGGAAGATTCAATCTTTGTACTAGCAAACGGCAACTACCAACGCCGTGGTTGACTGCCGGAAATCCGTTCAGCATTGATTTGCCTTGTTTAATGCTTTCCTCTATTCCGTTTTCCGCTTCCTTGTAACGATTCTGCCGAGTATAGCTATCTATCGTCGTTGGCAGGAGGTCAGCCTCTCCTTCATTCTGGAGATATGTCAGAAGCTCAATGTGCTCCTCAACTAATGCAACTCCGGCACGTGGTTGAACCAATGTTTCCCCGCTTTCCTTTGCGGCTTTTAGCTTTTTTGAGAAGATTTTCTCCTGAGGCAGATTTTTATGAAAAGCAACTGCATCCTCAAGGTCAACCCCTGCCCCGGTCGCCCATTGGGTAAGCACCTCTCCGCGTGATTTCATAAATTCCGCTTCCGTGATTTTATTATTGCTTAGTTCCATTACACATTTCTCCCTGCATCAGATTCCGTAAAATCTTTATTCAGCGCCTCAATTGTGACCTCCGGTGGTGTTCCTGGTCCGAATACCCGATCAAAGCCCATTGCTTTGAATCTTTTTTCTACATCCTGAAATGGTTGCTTCCCAACAACAATATTCCCTCCGACATACAATAAAACACCATCAAGTCCGCTTTCAATACATTTTTCACGCAGTCCCCGGCAATCCAACTCCCCATGCCCATAAAGCGATGAAACTATTATTGCCTCCGCATCGGTTTCAACCGCTGCATCGATAAATTCTTCCTGTGAAACCATTACCCCAAGATTGGTCACATCAAATCCCGCCTCTGTGAACGCATGGTATAATATCACGTTACCCACAGCGTGAACGTCTGCGCCGATTACCCCCAGAACGATTTTTTTCTTTTGCATATCTTACCTCTATTCCCTGAAATATTCAATTGCTTCAATATCATTTACTTACTCGCCAGCACACTTTCAATGCGTTGCTCAAGATACATCAGCGAACCCGCATCAATGTGATATGTAAACTCAATAACCACACCTCCGGCATCCTGAAATGCCCGAATTGCTGAGAGTTCATTCGCTTTGCACAATCTTGAGTAATAATCCGGGATTATCACAACATCAAGACCTTTTAAGAAATCACCAAAACTTTCCTCTCCGAAAAGGCAGCGTGTTGCTATAAACTCATTTGGTGAGAGTTCTGAGCAGACCGCTTTGATTATCCTTGCAAATCTATCACTGACTGTCATAATCCCAACCTCAACGGCATCATCAGCTTTTACAAGCCTAGCTACAGTGCTTTGAGAGGTACTTAACACCACACGACAGACTCGTTCTTCTCTGGCAACAGCTTGAGCGACGATTTCGTAATGATTTGCCGTTGTAACAATGATATCGTAATCATCACTTACCAGACTTGGAATTTTGGTCAGGTCATCCAGTAATCTACACTCCACCCCGGCACCTCTGATCTTAGAAATCTGATCCGAAATGACAAGCAGTGCCTCAGGGTTACAGTCAATCACTAAAATCCTTGCCGTTCGCGGCACGTTTTCCTGCTCACGCATTTTCAAGTCAAAGAATATTTGTGTCTCCCTAAGCGAAAACCCAAGAGTTCTCATTTCCTCCAACAGGTTGTCCATTAGTTGCATCGCCCTGTCTTTTTTCCCATAGCCCAAATCATCCTGCGCACTTACAAATGTACCTCTTCCACGTACCTTTTCAATCACTCCCAGCCGTTCCAATTCATCGTAAGCATGTTTAACTGTACCTGCAGATAGTGATGTTTCCTGTGCCAAGGCGCGAACTGTGGGTAGGTTACAACTTGATCCAAAAGTGCCATCTTCGATTTCATGAAGGATCATGTTCGCCAGTTGTTTGTACAGCGGACCCTCGCCATTTTGCGGGAGAGTTCGTGCTATCCCCTCGCTCACATGGCTTCACCAGCCTTCCAGCTAAGGTAGTTTTCACGACCTTGCACATATAAGTTATTTCCCTCTGAGTCGATTATAACCGTCAGCGGCATATCGCATACATGCAGTCTGCGTATCGCTTCCGCACCTAAATCTTCATAAGCGACAACTTCAGCAGATTCAACACATCGTGCCAAAAGAGCGCCTGCTCCGCCGATTGCTCCAAAATAAGCTGCGCCATATTCACGCATCGCACCAACCACTTCGATACTTCTTGCACCTTTGCCTATCATTGCGGTCATTCCTAGCTCTATCAATTTCGGCGCTGCGAAATCCATCCTATAGCTTGTTGTCGGACCGGCAGATCCGATTTGTTGTCCCGGTTTTTCCGGGGTAGGTCCAACATAGTAAATTATTGCGCTTTCGATAGGTATCGGCAGTTGTTCCCCTTTGCTTGCCAGCTCCACTAACCGCATATGTGCAGCGTCTCTGGCAGTGTAGATTATCCCTGAGAGCAGTATTTCCTCTCCGCATTTTAACTCGCGTACGTCATTGCGTGTTAGCGGGGTTTTAATTCTCTTTATATTCATATATTGCTCCTCTCAGCCACTATAACTCCTCTGTGATGTGGCGCGCAACATGGCAATTTATATTTACCGCAACAGGCAGCCCCGCAATATGTGTCGGCATGGTTAAAACTTTTACAGCAAGCGCAGTTGTTCGCCCGCCAAAACCTTGCGGTCCGATACCAAGTGCATTTATTTCCTCATGCAGCTCAGCTTCAAGCGCTTGATACCACGGATCGGGATGAACATCATCGGCAGGACGCATCAATGCTTTTTTAGCAAGCAACGCTGCTTTATCAAATGTCCCGCCAATCCCAACTCCAACAATAATCGGTGGACAGGGATTTGCCCCGGCCTCCATAACAGTCCGCAGTATAAAACTCTTCACACCATCCAGTCCGCCTGATGGCGGCAGCATAGCTACCTTACTCATATTCTCACTGCCAAATCCCTTTGGAGCAACAGTAATTCGAAATCCATCCCCGGAAACGATATCATAGTAAATCATTGCGGGAGTATTATCACCTGTGTTAATGCGCCTTATGGGGTCTGCTACCAAGGAGGCTCGGAGATATCCCTCACGCGAACCCAACTTTACACCTTCGTTGATTGCCTCTGCTAAATCGCCGACAATCCGAACATCCTGCCCGATTTCTATAAAAACACATGTTACACCGGTATCCTGACAGATAGGTACATTCTCCCGCTCCGCTATTTCATAGTTTTCAATAATGCGTTCAAGAGTCATTTGAGCTGCTGACCAATCCTCTGACTTTCTCGAAGACACTATACAACTGCGTACATCTCTGGGCAATACCGTGTTCGCAGATACACACATACGGCGTACAGCATCGGTAATTTCCCGAGCTTGAAGCTCTCTCATTTAAGCACCCCCTACTTTAATCCGAATCAGACAACCGACGGTTCCAACAGGAGTTCACCGGTTCTATAGCGATCGACTGAAAATCGCTTTATATCAAGACTGTCTTTTTGCTGCGTCAAGTGATTGGCGACAAGTATTGCCGTGCGAGGCGCAACCATGAATCCATGCCCGGAAAAACCTGCGATCGTAAAAAATCCCGTTGCATTTGCTGCTTCATTTATAATCGGATTGCGATCCGGGCTCATGTCATAAAGCCCTGCCCATTGACGAACAACACGCAAATTACGAAATAGCGGAAGCGTCTGAGTTACAATCCATGCATTATATTCTAAATACTGCCAAGATGCTTTTATATTACAGCTCACCGGCTCTGCGGGGTCTCCGATGCCCATAATAACGCTGCCATGAGGGGTCTGCTGAACATAGAAATGCCGATCAAAGGACATGACCATCGGGTCCATAACGTGTGCAACCGGCTCTGTTATAAGAATTTGATGTCTCTCAGGTTGTATGGGCAGATCATCCCCGACCATTTTTGCCATTGATGCAGCATGACCACCGGTACAATTTATAACGATATTTGCTTGAACAGTTCCCCTGTTTGTCTGTACAGAACTGATACATCCATTCTCTGCTGTAAAACCTGTGACAGTCGTATATGTTTCTATTTCAACCCCCATTTTTTGAGCGCCTTTTGCATATGCGAATGTACAGTGGAAGGGGTCGGCGTGACCATCTTTTGCACAGAAACATGCTCCGTACATTCCTTCGGTATTGATATGAGGTACGATTTCCTTGACTCCGTCTAAATCCACCGCATATGAGTTAATTCCCACGGAATGCTGCACTTCGAGATTTTTTTGGAATTGCTCCCATTCTTTCTTGGTATATGCTACAAGTAAGTACCCGCCTTGATTTAAGCCACAATCTCCAGCATATCCAGTGTGTTCTTCAAGGTTTTCAAATATAGTCGTGCTCTCAACAGCCAAAGTAGCATTAAGCACAGAACCCCATTGCTGCCTGATACCTGCACCACAACGACCTGTCGCGCCGGATGTCAAGTATCCCTGCTCAATAACAAGGATATCTTTACGCCCGCGCTTTGCCAGCTCAAATGCGACCGAACAGCCTATTATGCCGCCGCCGACAATAATAACATCATATGCTTCCTTCATATCATAGTCCCCTGATCACTGTTCGCTGTACGCTCAGCATAAGCATCCGCCAACATCCCTAGGCTAACCGGCTTAACAGGTGGGCGAAATGTTGGCATAAGCACTTCTTCGATCGGCACCCCATAATGCCGCGAGAGCTCTGCTGCAATTAGTTGACGGCAAGTTCGTCCTTGACATGGTCCCATACCGGCTCGTGTCACACGTTTTATTTCATCAAGCGTTTCATAACCATCATTTATACATCCTAGAATCATCTCGCGGGTAACATCCTCGCATCTGCATATCATAGTTTCTGCGTTTAAATTTTTTGTTTTAATCATTTGCTGCATCCTCCACATATGCCGTCATTTTCCCTTACATAAATACCGCGCAGCGTCATTGCTAAATTTTGCGGAACGGCAAGTGAAATTGTATATGTCATATTCTTTTTCCCACCGGATGTTGCTTTGACAACCTTAAACTGTCCCAAATCATTCCCGCCGCGATCCAGCCCCATCACCATTTGTCCGAGTTCAGGCACGGGTACGTATTCATAAGGCAGCCTGACTAATGCCATCTCATCACTATATGTCATATCCACAACAAAAATAGCAAGCCCCGGACACATTGAAATGCACAATCCACAGCCATTACAACTCTCTGAGTCCACAACCGGAAGGTCGTTTATGTCATTCGGCATGGTGATCGCACCGCGTTTGCACGCCTTTACACAGGGGTCACATGGGATTTTTTGAAAACATTCAACAATTGCTACAGGTCCTTTGTCGAACCTTTCCGGTGTAGGACAGATTTTATCAATATCCTCTTTTGTAGGAACTCCGTCATTTATCAGCATCGCACTATCCTCTCCCTGCCCTGTTTCTCAGACAGGCTGCTTTAGCCAGTCCATCACGTGTGTGTGTTCCCATAGGTCCCGCTCGAAGCTCGTTAAGCTCGTCCATCGCGTCTTTTTGAAGAACATGCACTCTATCATTACCACACCCCGAAGCGGAGGCGGCTGAAATCCCTGCCAATCTACCCTCTACCATAGCAGCACTCGCCTCTTCAATACCGCTGACATCTCCGGCACAGTAAATTCCCGGTTTCGTACTCTGGAGATATTCATCCACCAGCGGCACATGTCCTGATAACTCACGTATATACGCCATCTCACAGCCCGCCTGCCAAGCAAGCTCTGTCAATGGCGACAAACCAACAGCCAAGCAAATTGCATCACAGGCTATTTTTTGCTCCGTTGCGGCTATCGGCTGCCATTTTTCGTCGATTTGTGCTATGACGGCACCCTCGACCCGACCGTTACCATAAGCTTCAAGGATGGTATGCCGTGTGAGCACAGGAATCCCAGCGCGCCGGATTTTTGAGGCATGGACTAGATAACCACCAATATTCGGCGATCCTTCTATTACAGCAGCTATCTCAACCCCGGCTTGTTTAAGCTGATATGAAACTATGAGACCTATATTACCCGCCCCCACCATGAGCACACGTTCCGCCGGCTTGATTCCATCGACATTCATGAGCGTCTGTACCGCACCAGCACCGTAAATACCAGGCAGGTCATTTCCAGGAAATGACAGAAACTTCTCCGCAGCACCGGTAGCAATTATTATACGCTCCGGCTTAATTTTCATGTGTTTTCCATCATGCTCTACGGTAACAATACCATCTTCATATATTGCGAGAGCTGTACAATCTGTCCATATTTCTATATTCGGATCGGCCAGCGCTTTTTCAAGCAACATTTGTCCAATGTGTATGCCTCTGTCTCCTGCATATTGTTTCTCTGAGCCAAAAAACTTATGCGTTTGCTTGACTAGTTGACCACCTGTAACTCCATCACGTTCTGTCAGAATTACTTTCGCACCAAGGGAAGACGCGGACAACGCCGCGCATAATCCGGCTGGACCTCCACCAACTACCATGATTTCAACTGCTTTCACCCGTTAATCACGCCCTTCCCCTTTTGCTCTTCCACACATATGCCCTGCCGAACTTTCATAACGCAGACTCGCACATTCGGCTTTCCATCCACAATCATAAAGCATGATGAACAATTACCTATAGCGCAAAATAATCCACGAGGGCGATGCAAAACAGGACTCTCACCCAGTTTGCGCACCCCCGACGCATGTAAGGCAGCCGCTATCGTTTCGTTAGGATAGGCGTCTATTTCCTGCCCATTGTAATAAAACGTTATCTTCTCGCCTCGCTCGAAGTTTAACACCGGATGTTCTTCAATCCTCACCCCGGTAAACCTCCTTTATAAGTTCAGTGTTTAGTATTTCGCATTTAAGTTTGTTGCGTTGTACCCATACGCACCGGATACTTCCTGTCGAGAATACCATTTCCTTAGCCAAAAGACAATATAAATTTCAAAAAAGTATGATACAATTTTTCGTTTGTTGTAATACAATAGGCCCTATCCGAGTTAATCTATGGATGTCGCCATAAATTTTATTTATTATTTATTTCTCCATTAGGTATTGCATATTTCTCTTCCATATGCTAGGCTGTTATCGGAGGCATGGACCAAAGACAGTGACTACACTTTCGCTCCGTGCTTCAATAGTGTTAGTAGGAAAGCACGAAAGGAGTGAACGTTGCTATGGCAAAGGAAAAAGAAATATTTGGTTTCAACATCCGCCTGACAGAAAAAATGGCGGAACGCGGAGTCACGCAAGCTGATCTTTGTAGATTAACTGGACTTGCTTCGTCAATGGTGTCTCACTATTGCACCGGACAGCGAATGCCTTCTGTACCCGCAGCTTTGAAAATTGCGAAGGTATTGAACACATCTATTGACTACTTGGCATTTGGTGATGCAGCAACACCAAGAAAATCTACAAATATCAACGCGAATGAAAAAGCTGATCTGCACAATCTAAGGCAAGCAAGAATGAAAAGGCTCGAAAATGAGCAAATGTTGATTTCTCTGTTCCAGTCTCTTAATGCGGTTGGAAAAGCAAAGATAATCGACTATATCGATGATATTCTTGCAACAGGCAAATACTCGTAAGATATTCACGGCTACCATAGGTTACACATCATAGCACTATATCAACATCGTTGGGGCAGACACGAAGTCTGCCCCAACGAATTTATATTTGTTACAACTCTTCTGAATTAAGAGCCGTTTATCCACCTTCGCCGCTCCACCTTATAACTAAAAATACCACAAAGGCGACAACGACAAATGCAACCACAGCAAATCCTATCAAAAAACTTCTGACATGCTTATCATCGAAGGTTTTCTGCGCGGCAAAAGGATTGAATGGAACTTCGTTGCCTTGACTGTCAGACTCTGACTCGCGCTGAACCGGCTCGTTCTGATTTGACACGAACACATCAGGCTTAGCCTCCCCGCATCTCGGGCAAAATCGCGCATCATCTCTATATTCATACTTACAGCCATTGCATACTACCATTGCTCACCCCTCATTGCCTTGAAAAGCTACCTTTTATCCCCAATCGTGGGATGCCCGCTCCGTTCCCTTTGCCACTTTGTTATATCTCTACCGTCCAGTTCAGATCGTCAGCGATCGATCCTGTTTGAATGCCATATAGGTTATCATATATCTTTTGGGTAAGCTCCCCGACCTCTCCATTTCCGATGATGATGGGTTTTTCTTTATACACAAGCTTGCCGACCGAAGAAATAACAGCAGCAGTTCCTGTAGAAAACACCTCTTTTAACGTTCCGTCCTCGGCAGCTTTTACGACTTCCTCGATTCTGAGGCGTCTCTCAGAAACCTTAACACCCCATTTCTGAAGCATTTCAATCACAGACAAACGAGTAACACCCGGCAAAATTGTTCCGAACAACGGCGCTGTTATGACCTCATCACCAATCATAAAAAACGCATTCGACGTTCCAATTTCCTCGACATAGCTGTGCTCAATGGCATCAAGCCAAAGCACTTGCTCACAACCCATTTCCTTTGCTTTTTTCTGAGCTTTCATCGAACCTGCATAATTCCCGCCTACCTTTGCAGCTCCGGTGCCACCAACAACAGCACGTACATATTCCTCTTCGACATAAATCGTCGCCGCAAACAACCTGCCCTCAGGCGTATCATAATACGGACCAACCGGGCTGCAAATGACAACATACTTAAATCTCTCTGCCGGTGCCACACCGATAAAGTTTTCGTTGGCAAAAATAAACGGACGGATGTATAGGGAGGTCCCGGGCTTTTTTGGAATCCACTCTTTATCGATACCGACCAAAGTCTTGATTGACTCTACAAACAGGTCTTCATCCATTTCAGGAATGCACATACGCTCATTGGTTTTGTTCACCCGCGCAGCGTTCTTATATGGCCTGAACAGCAGAAATCTCCCATCATTGCTCCGATAGGCTTTCATTCCTTCGAACATTTGCTGTGAGTAGTGTAGCACAGATGCGGATGGTTCGAGTTCAAGCGGTCCATAGGGCATTATGCGCCCATCATGCCATCCTTTATCAGCAGAATAATCCATAACAAACATATGGTCTGTAAAAGCCCTGCCAAATTTCAAATTATCAGAATCCGGCTTTTGTTTTGGTGACGTCGTTTTTTGTATCGTAAATTCGTAATGCATTAAGATAGCTCCCTTTCAAAGTCTCCTATTGCTTCCAATGATCAAACGCCTTCAGTTCAAGTTCAAGAAGATTTGCATTCTTTCCTGAAAACACCTGATGAATCACAGCTATAACATTATCCGATGAAACAACATTTGTCGCACGAATAAAAGCTCCGAGCATTATGATATTTGCTACTCGCGAGTTGCCAAGTTCATTAGCTTCTTCGCTTGCTGGAACTCGTACGACCGTGATATCACTGCGCAACGGCTCTTGCTGTATCAGTGATGTGTTGATAAGCAAAATCCCGCCGGGCTTAAGTGTCGGCTCAAATTTCCGCATCGAAGGCAATGTCATTGCAACAACACAGTCCGATTCATGTATAAGCGGACTGCTGATTTGCTTATCGGATACAATTACAGTGCAGTTGGCTGTTCCTCCACGCATTTCCGGACCGTATGATGGGAAAAACGTAGCCTCTTTGTTCTGCAGCATGGCGGCATTGCCGACCATTTGCCCCATCAGTAATATTCCCTGACCGCCGGATCCGGCAAAAAATGTCTTATATGTCGCCATTTAAGCTTCTCCTTCCGGTGTTCTGAATGTCCCAAGCGGAAAATATGGGAGCATTTTTTCGTTAAGAAATTTCATAGAATCTATCGGGGATAGACCCCAGTTTGTCGGGCAGGTTGACACAAACTCAACAAATGAGAACCCGAGCTTCTTCTCTTGGATTTCAAAAGCCTTCCTGACTGCTTTTTTTGCCTTGATTATATTTGCAGGAGAGTTTAATGCGACACGCTCGACATAGACAGCTCCATCGAGAGTGGCAATCAGCTCACTGACGCGCATCGGCGCTCCAGCCTGTTCAACTGTACGCCCATCCTGTGTAGTGGTGGATCTTTGTCCCAACAATGTCGTTGGAGCCATTTGACCCCCGGTCATTCCATAGATTGCATTGTTTATAAAAAATGATGTGAATTTCTCCCCGCGTGCGGCGGCATGTATGATTTCAGCCATACCGATAGATGCGAGATCACCGTCGCCTTGGTAGGTGAAAACCAAGTTGTCAGGGTGGACTCGTTTGATACCTGACGCCACGGCAGGCGCACGTCCGTGCGCTGCTTCAAGCATATCAACATTCATAAATTTATGTGCAAGCACGCTGCATCCTATTGGACCAACGCCTATCGTGCTTCCAAGCCTATCCATCTCATCGAGTGCTTCCATAACCAGACGGTGCGAAATTCCATGGGTACAGCCAGGACAATAGCTCGTCTCTACAGGGAGCATCCCCTTTGTTATTGTAAATACAGGTTGCATCATATACTAACCTCCGATCTCTTTGAGAATTTTCGCGGTACGCTCAGCTACCTCAAGCGATGAGGGAATCATACCGCCGGTGCGGTTAAGAAGTTTTATTGGAAAACGGTCACCGACACCGAGTTTTACATCCTGAATCAACTGACCCATGGACAGCTCCGCCGAGATGACGACTTTCGTTTTACCAGATAATTTCTTAAACTCATCATAAGGAAACGGCCAAAGCGATATCGGTCTTATCATCCCAGCCTTGATGCCTTGCCCCGCAAGAATCTCAATAGCCTCTTTAGCTATTCTTGCAACGATTCCGTAAGCAACTATTACGACCTCTGCATCTTCCAACCCGAATGACTCAACACGCATCAGTTCTTTTTCCGCAATTTCATATTTGTCAAAAAGTTTATGAACATGCTTTTCTAGCTCATCAGGCTGCATTCGAAGTGATATAACCGTGTTGCGCTTTGAATCATCGTCTCCATAGCCGGTGAGTGCCCAAGGTTTTGTATTTCTGATTTCATCGGATTTTATGACAGGTCGAAATTCAGGGAGCGAGACCGGCTCCATCATTTGTGCCAAAATGCCATCTGTGAAAATCATGAAAGGATTACGCCATTTGTCGGAAAGCTCCATTGCTTCATACACCAGATCGATTCCTTCCTGAACGCTCGATGGCGCGAACACAGGCACCTTATAGTCTCCGTTTCCTCCGCCGCGAGTAGCCTGAAAATAGTCAGCCTGACCGGGCTGAATGCCTCCTATACCCGGTCCGCAACGTGATACTGTCAAAAGAACTGTCGGAACCTCTGCTGAACAAAGGAAGCTCAGTCCCTCCTGCATCAGCGCGATCCCCGGCGAGGACGAAGTTATAAAGACCCTGCCTCCTGCAGCGGCTGCGCCATAAGCCATATTTATCGCACAAATTTCACTCTCTGCCTGAATAAACGCGCCTCCATTCTTGGGAAGTTCACGCGACATGTACTCAGGAATTTCATTTTGCGGGGTGATCGGATATCCGAAATAATAACGGCAGCCTCCACGTATTGCCGCCTCGGAAAACGCTTCATTTCCCTTCATCAGGATTTTTCCACTCATTGAGCCGTCTCCTCCTTGTAAATAGTGATGGCAGCATCAGGACAAACCATCGCACAGGATTTACAGCCAACACACTCACCCATTCTCTCAATTTCGGCAGGTCTGTAGCCTTTGTTGTTGATGCGCGAACCAATCGCTATGATTTTCTTGGGACAAAAAAGAACGCATAGTTCGCAACCTTTACAAATTTCTCCGTTAAAACGGACTTCGAATTTTGCCATGTATATTCTCCTTTACTACTTGGTAAACGCTGATTGCTTCGGGCGGATTTAATCAATGTTTATCTTAAGTCAGCACTTAACAACTCACGCAATCTATCTTTGCAAGCAGTATTTTTCAGCGCTAACCTCATCAAGCCACGTTGGGCGTAAGTGCATTCCCAGCGGCATCAAACTCTCGCTTAATTCGGACAAGTCCTCAGGATCGACAATACCTTCTGGATAGCAATCACACCAAAACTGTTTTCCTGTTTCCAAACAGATATCCATACAGAAATGATGCCCTCTTATCACTGTGTCGGCTGTCGTGCCGCGAAGTAAATGGCTATTATTAACTATACCTGTTATTGATAGTCCGGTGACAGCCTCTATGGAATCTATATGTCCAATAGCGCCTTCAATACTGGCGGTTTCAGGACGGTTGGCATTTACAACCGCGACTACAGATGTGGCGTCGTCATTAAAATACTTAGTAAACTGATTCAGAATCAGTGCGCCACTGTCGTTTCCACCTGTGTCTACAAGTACCCGGCAACACTCGTCTTCAAGAGGCGCTCGGAGGTTTGCTCCAAGCGCGGGCAATTCCGCAGTAATTTCCTTATCAAACGCGCTACCATAAACCGAAATACCTGTTTTTTCAAGCAGCTCGCGTTTCTCGCGCGTACGGAAATATGGATTGACGATGTCGAGATCAATCAGTGCAATTTTGTTTGCGGGGTCCGCAGCAAGAAGCATAGCAACGGACACCGCGAACTCGGTTTTACCGCTTCCGTAGTGTCCTGTTATAACAGTTTTTCTGCCGGCATGGCGAAGCAACCGCGCACCTGACATCGCTTAGCCCCCTTGTATGTTGTTACGATACTGTACACCGTTCCCAGAACGGTGTACACAACTGGCGCAGCCTATCCGAAAAATAGACGCTGCACTTAGTTTTACCAGTTATATCGGCGTTTGTCAATATCTCACAAGCTATTTTACGTGATATAAAAAAAAGTTCACAGAATTAACAATTAAATAGGCGCTGAATAATATCAACTGTATCAAACATCTGCATGACATGCATTTACAACAGCATCCCTGATAGACGTATTAATTTGAATCCATAAGTGGGAATTTTTCGATTGGGGGATCAGGTATTTCAAAAATACCATCCTCTCTGAATATCGCGACAATACGATAGTCACTTGTTCCAGTTACGCGATTGAATGGCGGCTTGCATGTTATCAACGTCAGCCTCGGTTCACCGTCCGGGTCCATGATCAGATGCGCCGGAGCTGTTTTAAGTGCGTATACAAATACACTCTCCAGCAGAAACCTCAAGCTGGTTCCATCCTCAAAGCCAATTTCAAGCTCATCACCGACCTCAAGAAGATCAAGATCAAATATTTGACTTCGTTCCCCTCGCCACATATTGTGTCCACCGAAAATCGCATTCCCCTCATTGCCGGGTATAGCAGATCTATCAAACCATGAAATAACATCAAGAGCAGGATAAATCATCATCGTATGATTATGATCCGCACCCATGCTTTCTATCCGATAGTCCAGCGCAAGCGCAGGTATGCGCATATTGGATGGCAGCGAAGTTATCGGCTCACGCGGCAGATCGGGTTCGGGTTCTGGTTCTGGTTCTAGCTCTGGCTCTGGTTCTGGTTCTGGCACAGCTTCGGGTTCATGATCAAAGTCCGGAAGTTCCGTCACCAAATCAACCGGTTCATCTGTGCACAAAAAGTTATTCGCCACAATTATTCCGACAAAAATCAAGACTGCCAGAATCAATACAACAATTATAACACTTTTAATATACTTTCTTTTCATAAGATCATTTTCCCTTTAAGAAATGCTTGTCCTATCGTCAAATCCCCATTCAAGAAAGCAAGTTCACTCACCACATATAATTTCCAACTTATCTTATGCTATTAACTTCAATATAGCACACCGCATTTAACGAATCAACTTTTTTCCAACGCCAAAGATATAATTGCATAACCGCTGCATAATGATATATAATATTCTGTAATAGACCTCGAATACCATATTGACACATGGAGGATTGACCTGATGTCTGACTCTTTACCGCAACCACAAACAAAAATAATGCCGCCCGAAGAGGTGGAAAAGATGTTCGCAAGGCTTGGTGAACTGACTCTTGATGTTTCAAATATCAGACGAAAGTTTTTAAATTGCCACTATGGTGAGGATCCAAGACAAGCACTGGATATTTACCTTCCGAACGAAGGGAGCGGACCTTTTCCGATCGTCTTCTTCGCACATGGAGGAGCATGGCAGCGCGGACAAAAAGACGATGTACAAGTCGTTCCGTTTATGGATGGAGTTAACAGGGGTTATGCCGTCGTCAGTATTGGCTATAGGCTCGTTCCTGATGTCAGATATCCTGATAATATGTTCGATATTAAAGCTGCGCTCCGCTGGATCGCACAAAATGCTGACAGTTATCTACTGGATGCATCTCGAACGGCGCTTTGCGGTGCTTCGGCTGGCGCCCATTTGATAATGATGGCGGCATTTACTCAAGGGCAGGTTGTTTTTGCTGATACTTCCGATATTCCGACTTGTCGTGTTCTTGCAATGGTCGAGCAATTCGGTCCGACAGATTTTGCAAAAATACATCCGCATTATGACGAGTCCGGATTTGCGCGTGTCCACGTTCCCGGTACACCCAGTCCTATAGACATAATGATTGGCGTGCGTGCAGATCTTATCCCTAACTTACTCAGGTTTTATAATCCAATCGATTGCGTCCATCCAAATGTACCTCCCATATTGCTGCAACAAGGCAGACGCGACCCAATGATCCCATATCAGCAAGCGGTTGAGCTGTGCGATAAGATCAACTTGGTCGCGGGCGAAGGCAAGGCAGAGCTTGATCTCAGCGAGGATTTTTTACATGCAGACCCCGGATATGCAGCTCCCGAAAGCGTTGATCGCATATTTGGGTTCCTTGATAAGCATTTACGCTAATTAAAGTCTTATCTCCTCTTGGCCTAGTACTTCGTTCTTGAAATAGCTACACAAGGGTTAAGGGCGCAAACATCTGTTCGCGCCCTTGACTCTATACATATTTCTTCCGCTATGCCTTAAAATTGGTATCCTTCTCCTCCGTTTTCTTCTACGCACATGCGCTCAACATATCCTATTACTTTGTACCTGCAATGATCAGGCAGCATCCTAAGTCTTCCCAACAAATCCAATTCAACATCCGTTACAAGTGAGGCTGATGCGCTTTCAGACAACAACCAATCAAGTGGGACACTGTAATGTTCAGCCATGACTTTAAGTACCGGCTTTCTGGGGACGGTTAAGTCATGTTCCCATCTGTACACAGAATTCATAGAAACTCCGAAAAGTTTGCTTTGCTCTCGTAAGGTCATTTTTGTCTTCAACCGCAAGTTCCTGAGTTTTTCTCCAAGACTCATATCTCTCCCTCCATAAGCATAAATTGCCGACTCTTCATGCAGCGGTTTTTGAACCCGGTGCGCTTTAAAGAATAAAGTTTAAAGCAGCTTTAATGTCAATACTCTTTTTCGGGAAAAATTTACTATTTTTTCATTTTGCAACCTTTACTGTTAAAACTTAAAACGCATCCACATTAAAGTCATTAAAAGGCATAAGAAAAGTTCGATTTTCATAATGTTACACAGCAATTCTTATGACATATATTCTCATTTCCCAGATAGGCGTCCACGAGCGCATCGTAATAGTTTGAAGTAGTTTAAGGTTGTATTTTTTTAGTCTGCTCACGCAGATTTTCATACTTCAAGTGTGTTGATTCACAGAAATTCATTATGCTACTGTATGGCTCATATACAGCGCTGTAAAAACATGCTCACACGCTTGTCGCAGGAACAAAAAAAAGCCACTTAAATGAAAGACATTCCGGCACAATCGTAAGGATGGGGATTACACTGATGAGCGATACATTGTCTATTCATGAGTTTTCAAAACTCTCCGGCATTGAGTCTTCAACACTGAGATACTGGGATGATAATGGGGTGTTCGCGCCGCTCAAGCGCAATCCGGAAAATAATTACAGGCATTATTCGATATCCCAACTTATAGCTCTGAACTTTGTAACCACACTCTGCGCACTTGGAATACCGCTCAAAACCATAACTGAGCTGAGGGAAAATCGTGATCCCGAACTTCTGTTGGATTTGCTGGACAAGAAGGAACGCGAGTTGGACATAGAAATGAACAAGCTGCAAGTACGTTACTCCATCATCCATACGAGGCGTGAACTAATAAAGCTTGGTCTTCGTGCCAGCGTCAATGATTTATCCGTCGTTTATCTGGAAGAAAAACCCCTGATGCTCTGGCATCGCAATAACTACAACGAGGGCGATAGTTTTCTTGAGTCTCTGGCAGCCCAGATTCTCACCATAGGCAAACGTCGCATCAACTTGAGTTTTCCCATAGGCGGTCTCCACGACAACATATATGCATTTATCAAGGACCCATCAAGACCCAATCGTTTCATCTCTATTGACCCTCTTGGTACATATACGCGAAAAGCCGGGGATTATCTGGTAGGATACTCCCGCGGCAACTATGGTCAACTCGGCAGTCTGCCGGAAAAAATGCATGACTTCGCACGTAAAAATTCACTTGAGCTAACAGGTCCGGTATATACTCTTCTGCTGCACGAAAACACTTGCGTCAAAGATCCGGCAGATTTCCTCACACAATGCAGCATAGCAGTCAAGAAATCTCGTGCAGCACACACTAAGTAAACACTGACTAATCCGCCTAAACTAATTACGAGGAGCGCGGATTAATCAGCGTTTACCTAAATTAGGTCCTGACTCTGATATGAACTTCCCTTAACTGTTTCTCAGTTACCTCGCCCGGAGCGCCAAGCATAACATCCTGAGCATTACCATTTAGTGGAAATGCAATTATTTCACGGATCGTCTCTTCTTCTGCAAGCAACATGACAATCCTGTCAATGCCCGGCGCCATGCCCGCGTGTGGCGGTGCCCCATATTGGAATGCAGTATACAAAGCGCCAAATCGCTTTTCCAGTTCAGTCTCGCTATAGCCTGCTATAGCAAAGGCTTTTTTCATTATATCAGGCGAGTGGTTGCGCACTGCACCCGATGATAGTTCCACGCCGTTACAAACAACATCATACTGGTGTGCATAAATCTCCAGAGGATCCTTCGTTTCCAGCGTTTCTAACCCGCCTATCGGCATGGAGAATGGATTATGTGTAAAGTCTATCCCCTTCGTCTCAGGGTTGTACTCATACATTGGATAGTCGGTAATAAAGCAAAACTCAAATGCATCTTTATCTATTAATTCAAGCGACTCTCCGAGCCAAGTTCTGATTTGAGCTGCAAGTCCGTCAACAACACCCGGTGCATCACAAATGAAAAACAATGTTCTACCCTCTTTAACGCCAAAAGACTCAATGAGTTCCTGCTTTTGATCATCTGACAAAAATTTTGCTATCGGACCTTTAAAATCACCCTCAGCTAAAGTAAGATATCCTAAACCCTTCATGCCGATTCCGGTCGCGAAGTTAAGTGAATTTTCAAAAAAACTGCGCGGTCGTCCTGAACAATCCGCAACTATTCCGCGAACAGGTTTATCTTTGAACAATGGGAAGTCCACCTGTGAGAAGAACCCGGTGAGGTCACATATCACAAGCGGATTACGCAGATCTGGCTTATCAGTACCATAAGCTATCATAGCATCATCGTATTTGATCCGTCTGAAAGGCGGCGGCGAAACTCTCTTTTCCGTAAACTTTGTAAATGTCTCGTACATAACCTTCTGTGCAATATTAAGAACATCCTCCTGCTCGGCAAATGCCATCTCGAAGTCAAGCTGATAAAACTCTCCCGGTGAACGGTCTCCTCTGGCATCCTCGTCCCTGAAACAAGGCGCGATTTGAAAATATCTGTCAAAACCGGATACCATAAGCAATTGTTTGAATTGCTGTGGTGCTTGCGGCAAAGCATAAAACCTTCCTTTATGCTTTCTGCTTGGAACCAGATAATCACGAGCACCTTCGGGCGATGACGCAGTAAGTATAGGCGTTTGGATCTCCAGAAATCCCAACTCTGTCATCTGTTCACGGATAGAACTGATTATCTTTGAACGTAAAACAATATTCTTATGAAGCGCCGGATTACGAAGATCTAGAAATCTGTACTTGAGTCGCAATTCCTCTTTTATCATCAGTGAATCATGTATATCAAAAGGAAGCATATTCTTGCATGGTCCCAATATTTCAAGCTTATCGGCAAAGACCTCAATATATCCTGTAGTCAGCTTGGGATTTACAGTATCCTGCGCACGCTGGCGAACCGTTCCGAAAATAGATACAACTGTCTCCCGGTTAGCGCCTGCGAGCATTTCGTGGTTATGCAGCACAACCTGAGTGACTCCACTCTGATCACGCAGATCAAGAAATAGGATGCCGCCATGGTCGCGTATTGTATCAACCCAGCCGGAAAGCCGCACCTGCTCCCCTATGTGCCCTTGCTCTAGTTGTCCAACAAGATGTGTTCTAAGCATGATATTACCTCCAAAAAAAGAAACTCCATCGGAGTCTCGATTCTCATAAGTATAGTCTGCAAACTATGCACTGTCAAGAAAAAAGCTAAAAAAGAAGAGAATTGAGCGTTTTGCTTGCTCAATTCTCCTATAAATTATTTTAGTCAGTAACATATGGCAACAACGCTACCTGACGAGCGCGCTTAATCGCGACCATTAAACGTCTTTGATGCTGTGCACATACTCCGGTTGTCCTGCGAGGCAGTATTTTGCTGCGCTCGGACAAATATCTTTTAATTTTCGCGGCGTCCTTATAGTCTATATCCTGACTCCTATCAACGCAAAACTGGCAGACTTTTCTGCGCTTACGGTTATGCGGTCTATGTTCTCTATCGCTAGACACTTTAGTCCTCCTATTTTAATATTTTTAGTCTCTCAAACAACGAACATGCATCGCCATAAACTAGAACGGCAAATCTCCGTCGTCCATATCAAGCTCTGCAAAATCAGAGCTTTCTACAGGTGTTGAAAAACCTTGGCTGTAATCGTCCCTTGTTTCCACAGGGCGACCAAGGCTCGCTTCCCTGCTTTTCTTGCTCTCAGTAAAATAGACATTCTCTGCAACAACCTCCGCACTGCGACGCTTGTTGCCGTCCTTATCGTTCCAATCGCGAATCTGCAAACGACCTGTTACCACAGCCATCTGCCCTTTAATGAAATACTTTGAAACAAACTCAGCCGTATTCCTCCAAGCAACCACGTCAATGAAGTCGGTTTGCCTTTCGCCACCGTCTTTTGGCGCAAACCCTCTGTCCACCGCTAATGAAAACGACGCAACTGCTATCCCATTTGGAGTATGCCGCAGCTCCGGATCACGCGTCAGTCTGCCCATAATAACGATTTGGTTCATAAGTAACTCCTATTCTCCGATGACGGTGATAAGTGAGCGCATTATACCGTCGGTAATCTTGAGTACGCGATCAAGCTCTGCCGGGAATTCAGGACCCGATGTGAACTTAATGAGTACGTAGTATCCTTCAGGCTTATCGTTTATTAAATACGCGAGTTTCCTCTTGCCCATTTCCTCAAGCTCATTAATTGTACCGTGTGTTTCGATGAGTGTCTTGAACTTCTCCACCATTGCTGCGATTTGCTCTTCACCAAGATCCACATCAATAATGTACATGAGCTCATAGTTTGCTGATATCTTTGCCATATTTACACCTCCTTCTGGTCTATTCGGCCCCCGGTCTGCGCCAAGAGCAAGGATGCAGGGGTTTTGGGTAATTACCCCGCCTATATTCATTTTTTATGGCTTTACCCTGCTGCGTCCGATGTCAAACTTATAACTAAGTCCGACGCACTTTGTAAGTATACATGAATGTTTACGTTTGTCAACAACAAAAATCCGCTTCAAATGTCCAGCCGGACTTAGTGTTTTCATACTTTTACGTTGAGTAGCACGGTGCAGATTATGCATTATAATCTGGGCGTACTCATATATGTGTAATAAAAAGTTGAAAAAATATTTTTCAGCGGCTGCTCAAAATCTTCTCGACTTGAGCGAGCTGCTGTACCGTATTGACTCCCAGAATTTCATCCCCAAGATTGCGTCTGTATAAACCGATTTTCGCACCATGTGAACGCATGATGCCAGGTACATCTGTCAGATAGTACTCATTTTGTGCATTGTCATTTTTAAGTTCCTTCAATGCATCAAGTAACATAAGCGAATTAAAAATATAAACGCCGGTATTAAGTTCGGTTATTTTGCTTTGCTCCGGTGTGCAGTCTCTGTCTTCCACCACACTCACAAAACAACCATCAGAATCACGAATTATCCTGCCAAATGGTAACTGAAGCGTGGTTTCTCCGGTTAGGATCGTACAATCATTTCCCTGCTCAAAATGAGCTTTAATAAATGCTTCGTAAGTTTCACGCTTGATAACCGGCATATCGCCATAGCAGACAAGCACAGCTCCGTCAAATCCGACAAGCTGCTCTTTTGCCGCCATCACCGCATGTCCGGTCCCAAGTTGTTCCGCTTGTTCTGCATAATTATAACCCACAAAGCTTTCCACAACTTGTTCCTTACCATACCCAACAACCAGAATAACATCATGCTTTGAAACAATAGGCAAAGCATCCAGAACATGACTGAGCAACGGCTTTTCACATGCCAGTCGCATTACTTTCGGGGTGTCATTATCTTCTGTTTGTAACCGAGAACCTTTCCCTGCCGCCAGAACTACGACTTTAAGCTTTTGATCCACAACAAATACTCTCCTTTGCACTCAAAATAGCGCATTAATTACTAATCGGAGGCACAGTTTCAGTTATCCTCCCGATGTTAAAAAGATATTCTCTGAGAAATGAGTAAACAGGCATCAGCATAGATGCGCCTTCTTCAGAGCTTGAGAACATCAGATTCATCCTATCACCTGTTCCTCTCGGTATTGCAGATGTAATTGCCTGAAAAGATCGAGATGAATGGTCAATTAGACTATTTTCAGTCTCCCAGAATATTAAGCCATGCGCATTAGCTGTCTCACGCGCCATTTCTGATGCCTCTGAAGCCGACACAATCACAGTTCTGACTTTTGCTGCCTCAAATAACAATGCCGAAACATACAGATATTCCTCAAAACTGCCCTCATTGAGCCAAATCCCTATCGTATGACCGGTTCCTACCATTCTTCTGACTAGCCCAGGATTATACATAATATCCGCAGAGCACACAAAGAAGCTGGCATAAAGTCCCGATTCTGCCCGAATGTCAAGCAAATCCAAAATGATGGGCGCACCACCTGCAGAAATATCATAAAAGCTCAGGTAAATGGTAACATCACTGTAATCCGGTGGCTGTTCCTCAACCGGCGGAGGCGGGGTATCTTCAACAATCGGCGGAGGTGGTTGCGGCGTCGGCGACTGAGCGGGCGTCGCAAAATACTCAATGAATGCATCCCTTATTTCCGTTCTGTTCATTCCGATTGCCGATGGACCATTTATCAGAGACCCCGATACAATCCTTACCACACTCATGTGTCTTTCTGAAATAATGTCACTGGGAATCGCTAAGCTCTGATAAGAAAGTCCAAAAAACTCGCATATCTGATGAAGCGGAATATAGAATCGCCTTCCAATCCTTCGCGCCGCAGGCCATCCCAAATCAACACCATCCTGGTCGACCGCTCTCGTTTCGCCGGATCTGGTATAAAAATCAACATATCTAACACCTCTCCAAACACGAACACGTTCGTCCTCTTCATTTCCAACAGACCATATCTCAAGTGCTCTAAGCACACCGACAGGTATGAAAATCTCACCGCGCACCAGCATAGGCATTGTATCTTCATTAAACGGCAGCAATGTTTCGTTTACCATAACAAAATGTGGAGTAATCGCAGCTTGAGTAATCGTCGGCACATAAACAACCAAAAGCGATAATATTATAAGAAATGTTAGTATTCTCTTTTTCATGAGCATTCACCCCTAGGTAAACACTGATTAATTCGGGCGAGTTTAATCAGTGTTTCCCTTGAACTTTATCGAAATTCTGCTTGCATTATACTTCATCTAATGCCACTTTGCAACGAGGTTACTTATTTTTTCTTGGTTTGACAATAGCCATTCTATGACGTAGAATGAATGCCATGAGTAAGCTGGGCAGCCGCGTGGGAAGCGCCGAAAGGTCTCTCACGAGGAAAGTCCGGGCTCCATAGGGCAAGGATAACGGGTAACGCCCGCCGAAGGCAACTTCAGGACAAGTGCAACAGAGATATACCGCCCGTTGCGGCTTACGCCTCAGCAGGTAAGGGTGGAAAGGTGAGGTAAGAGCTCACCCGGCGCCCGGAGACGAAGCGCCGCTGTAAACTCTATCCGGAGCAACACCGTGGGAGAGCTGTATTTGATTACAAGACCGGCCCGGTCGCTTTCAGGAGGTGGCTTGAGCCCATTGGCAACGATGGGCCTAGATAGATGGCTGTCCACGACAGAATCCGGCTTACAGGCTTACTCATATAAAAACCGGCGCTTTCGCCGGTTTTTATTTATTCCGTTTCTTCCACTCTTCAATCTGCTCTAACCGCTCCTTCACCCGCGCTTCGAGCCCTTGGGTCGTCGGTTTGTAATACTTGCGCCCAAGAAGCGAGTCCGGCAGGCATTGCATATCGGCAATCTTATCCTCAGTATCGTGTGCAAAAATATAATCTTTGCCATAACCCAGATCTTTCATAAGGCGTGTCGGCGCATTGCGGATGTTCATCGGAACAGGCTCGGCAAGCATTTTCTGTGCATCGTCTGCCGCGCTTGAATAAGCAACATCTAAAGCATTTGATTTAGGTGCAACTGACATATAAACAACAGCATGTGTTAGATGCACCGAGCATTCCGGCATCCCAATAAAATGACATGCCTGATATGCGGCGACTGCTATCTCCAGCGCCCTACTGTCAGCCATCCCGACATCTTCACTTGCAAATCTTACGACTCTTCGGGCGACGTATAATGGGTCTTCCCCTGCTTCAAGCATCCTAGCAAGCCAATAAACGGCGGCGTCTGCATCACTGTTTCGCATTGACTTATGCAGCGCCGAAATAATATTATAATGCTCTTCACCGGTTTTGTCATAAATCAAAGATTTCTTGCTGATGCATTGCTCAATCAGCTCCATCGTAACCGTAGTACCGGTCTCATCAGCAATACCATTTACAATCACCATTTCAAGTGTGCTCAGTGCAACTCTTGCATCTCCATTTGCAAAACCTGCAATGATATTAAGCATCTCATCGGTGATTTTGATATCCTGATCTCCAAAACCGCGCGAATCTGCCAGTGCCTGTTTGAGCAAGCTCACTAAATCTGATTGTTCAAGAGCTTTAAGGACAAATACCCTGCATCGTGACAAAAGCGCAGAGTTTACTTCAAACGAGGGATTTTCGGTTGTTGCTCCGATAAGAATTATGCTGCCTTTCTCCACAAAAGGCAAAAATGCATCCTGTTGAGCCTTGTTAAATCGATGTATTTCATCTATAAAAAGAATCGTCTTATCACCCATAATGCTCATACGGTCAGCCCGATTCATAACTTCCTTTATTTCTTTGATCCCGCTGGTCACAGCACTGAAAGTAATAAATTCCGCCTTTGTCTTCCCTGCTATTATTCTCGCGAGTGTTGTTTTCCCGACTCCGGGCGGTCCCCAGAAAATCATTGACGACACCACATCCCTGTCGATCATCTGACGCAGAACCTTTCCTTCCCCCAGAAGGTGGTTCTGTCCCACAAACTCGTGCAAATCACGAGGCCGCAGGCGACTGGCTAACGGCCCCTGCGGCTCAAGTGAATCAAATATCGAGTTTTGCCTGTAATTGGTGTCCACTCTTAAACCTAAAAGTTGATTACTTTAGGCTCACCGGCAAACGAGGAGATAGTCGCGGTTGCATCTTTGAGATATAGAACTTGAGTTATGCCATCGTCTGCGGAGTACATGCCCTTTAGTTGGGGATAATCGTCAAGCATAGCTTGTTTGACTTCAACTCTGTCATCATTGACTGCTATCGCTGCAATGCGAATCCAAGTTCCATCAGCATCCATTGCGCAAATCTCAACCTTGGGGTTAGCTGCCATCTGCTTCGAACATGGTTTTGTGTTCCCTGTTTGGATATAGATTTTGCCATCTTTGAGCAGAACTGTTCCGAACGGACGAACACGCGGTTGATCGCCTTCAGCGGTCGCCAAATAGTATGTTCCTACTCTTTTCAGATAATCATAAACTTCTTGCACTTTTTGTTCCTCCCAATAAAATAATTTTCAACAGCATTCTATCACATCAACACAACCGATGCAAAGCACTTTTTCATTAACGTTATTCCAAGTCACGGTCTGAGGCGGGTTGCACAAGCCTTCCACTATCGCAGTAATATTTCGAAGCGCTCCTCGCCTCAACTCCATCGTAATCGGACTGACTGTTATTGAAAGTGGTCTCCTCGCCGCCTGCGTTGCAGTTAATGTTTCGACGACATCACCCGTAACGAATTTGACGTTAGCTGTTCGCTCAAAATATGTCGCATTTGCTTCTGCTTCAAGCCGAACCGAATCTCCACGCCTTGTTACAGTTAGCCACTCTTCTGAGCTGTATGCGCTCCACGGATGGTTCGCTATAACCTCAATCCTAACCTCCGCTTCTCCTTCACTCGTTTTCCATTCTGTCTGGCTTATTTCTACGAAAATCGGCGTAGCTGCAATAATCTTCAAATCTCCTGCAGTCAGGGGCAAACTGTTCTGATCACTGACACTCTCCAGCACATGATTTTCACCCAACACATCTGTCCTTCTCATTGTTGGAGGTGGAAAGTAATAAGCACTGTGACGTGAATGAAGCAGATATGCAGGTCTTAGACGGTCTGTAATGTCATATAAGAACAATACCAAGTCATCACCCTCATTAAACGTAAGTCTGTCATCATATATGGCCTCCAAACTTCCAAGTTGTCCACCAAATTGCCTTATCTCCATGATCTCGCCTTCTACTGCCGCACCTCTAAACGCCTCTACCACTCTGATTCTATGGACAGTAAAAAGCTCATAAGATGACTCCCAAATGGCGTCCACAAGCTCATATGTTATTTTTCCATCGAGTTCAGACCATTGCTATGCTATTAAGGGGCTTGAGAAAACAAGTCTACTAAAATAGCATGGCTGTCGGCTCATTTACGGTAGAAACCGCCGCTGAAATATGCTATGATGAAACTGCCGTAAATGAAGCCGACAGCCTCAAAGGAGAGAATCCAATGAGGAAATCGGAAACAAAAGTCTGTGCCTTGTACGAGCGTTTATCAAGAGAAGATGACGATGTACAAGGACAATCCAATTCAATCAAAACCCAAAAGCAGCTCTTGACGGACTACGCCAAGAGCAACGGCTTTACAAACACCAAGCATTACACGGACGATGGCACAAGCGGCACTACGTTTCAGCGTGAGGCATGGCAGGAACTTATCGCCGATGTAGAGGCTGGTAAAATCTCTCAGGTGCTTTGTAAAGACATGAGCAGGCTGGGTCGCGACCACGTTCAAGTCGGGCTGTATATGGAACTTTTCCGCAAAGCGGAAGTACGTTTTATCGCCGTCACAAACAACATCGACAGCGCATATCCCGAAACTTTGGAATTTGCGCCGTTTGTGAATCTGCTCAACGAATTTTACGCCAAAAACATCAGCCGAAAAATAATGGCGGCAAAGCGTTCCAACGGACGCAACGGCAAGTATGTTTCGAGCATCGCACCATACGGATACAAGAAGTCGGAAACTGACAAAGGCGTGTGGGAAGTTGACCCCGAAGCCGCCGAAATTGTTAAGCGGATATTCCGAATGACAATCGAGGGCTACGGCGTGACCACAATCGCAACCCACCTACGCAAAGACAAGATATATTCCCCCGGTTACTACATGGCACAAAGGGGAATCGGTACTTGCAAAAACAAAGCGTTTGATGACCCATACCGTTGGCAGAGCAACATGGTAGACATGATAATCACCCGAATGGAATACAAGGGCTGCATGGTGAATCTTAAAACCCAAAAGCAGTCATTCAAAGACAAACGGAGCAAGGACGTTCCGAGAGAAGATTGGCTCGTATTCGAGGGCAAGCATGAAGCCATAATAGACCATGACACATGGCAAGCCGCCAACGATATACGGCAGAAGAAACGCCGCAACAAACCCGACAGCTTGGGCGAACCTCACCCACTCACAGGACTGCTTTACTGTGAACTGTGCAAATCAAAAATGCACCACAACAGAGGCACGATAAAAGCCACAGGCAAGATGAAAAATTACTACACCTGCAAGGAAAGCAAAAAAGGCAAAGACTTCTGCACCGACCATCGAATAAAAGTCCGGCGGTGAAATGTCAAGCCGTAAAATGTGAATAATTTGTTAACATACTGGCATGTGACGAGTATCACAGCCGCCGAAAGGTGTGAAAATGTGTACGCCGCAACGAACTCTGATCC
>Ga0131853_10000296_pt1 | contig 89225 bp, 84 predicted proteins | sample TergutLab28metaG_FD_92764 | JGI IMG/M metagenome (GOLD analysis project Ga0131853, IMG submission 92764) | Labiotermes labralis P1 segment gut microbial communities from Petit-Saut dam, French Guiana - Lab288 P1 (version 2) (version 2) | ecosystem: Host-associated > Arthropoda: Insects >...
CTGCATGAGGGAAAACAATAGCATTATTTTGAACCGCAACAACTGTTGCTGGGTCATACTCCGATAACGCTTTTATAAGTTTTCCTACTGTTAATCTGTTTTTCATAGGTTTATTATATCATGCCCAAATTTGGGCTGTCAAGCATTTATAGACCATATTTGGTCATAATATAATTATGGCTAAAGAACCTAATAAAATATTTGCAGATAGAATTCTTGCTTTATTAAAAGAAAATGGATTAAGTATTGCTCAACTTGCTTCTTTGTCGAAAATACCAAGAACTACTCTCAATAATTGGTTAGTTCATCATCACAATCCAAATCTTGACGCTTTGTGCAAACTTGCGTTGCACTTTCAATGTTCAATTGATTATCTTGTTGGACTGGAAGACGAGTTCGGAGGAAAGTTGTATTAATTATCAAATAACAAAAATAGCCAAACCATCGTGAATTATGAAAAAAAACTTGAACATACTACTAACATATCAGTAGTATGTTCAATGTTTTTATAAAGTCAATCATAACATTTGTTCTCTTAGTGTTTGTGATGCGAATAATGGGCAAAAGGCAACTCGGAGAGATGCAGCCCTTTGAATTGGTGATAACGCTGATTATCGCTGAAGTTGCCTGCATTCCGATGAACGACCCTTTTATTCCTTTTTATTACGGCATAATTCCGATAATAACACTTGCAACGCTCAGTGTGATACTTAGTTTTGTTTCACGAAAAAGCATGAGAGCAAGAAGGCTCTTAGCAGGCAAAAGCATATTGGCAATTGATAAAGACGGCATAAACTATGAGAACTTGAAAAAAATGAACCTTAACATGGACGACTTGGTCGAAGCAACAAAAACAGGCGGCTATCCTGATTTATCCACAATTGCCTATGCAATTGTCGAAACAAACGGCAAAATCAGCATTATTGAGAAACCCTCCGACCCAATGGAGGCAAAGCCTGCCCTTTTGCCAATTCCGCTATTTGTTGACGGCTATTGGGACGAAGAAAATTTAAGGCGAAGCGGCGTCACAAAAGAACTGGTCGAAGGAGCGTTTCTTAAACATGGCTTTAGAAATTCAAAAAAAATCCTCTATGCCGACATTCGTCAAGACGGAGTTCTTTTTGTCAGCCCAAAACACGACAAAGACTTCACTCGCAAATTAAGAATAAGAGGAGGGGAGTGGTAGTTTAACGCATAACAATGATTGTAAAATTAAATTACAAATCATCCTTCGTTATGCATTATGCGTTATGCGTTGAAATATGAAGCGTCTTATCATCATCTTAGCATTATTCTCTCTCATCATCGGGGTTGCAGTTTTTGAACTTATTCATCTCGACAGATTTTATGATAAATTCATCGAAAAACTCGAAGTAGTCCATGCTCAATTTCAACTGGATGAAGAAAATATCGACCGCCCTGAGGCAATCGAGGCAGTAGACAAAGCAAGAGAACATTGGGAAAAAGGCAGACGAGTTGTTTTAATGTTTTCAAACAACAATGTCGTCCGCCTTTTAAATGAAAGAATGACATCACTTGCCGAACAAACCAGAATAAACCATCCCGAAGATGCCTTCGTCACTCTTTTGGTTACCATCAACTATTTGGAAGAACTAAAAAGAGAAAACGGAGTGAATCTCGAAAGTCTTTTTTAGGGAGTAGAGAAAAAAATATTATCATTATATTGTGAGGGCGGCAGGTTGCCGCCCCTACAATAAATTTTCTGAATATCAAATGATAAAAATCTCGTAGGGGACGCCCGCTCGGCATCCCGAACAATATGAAACTGACCGCCCCTGAAATAAATAAATTATATGTCAAAAAGAACTCGTCAAAAAACCGTAGGGGCGGCACTCTGCCGCCCGCACAATGTTAAACGACAATCACGAATTAACTTCAATAAACGATATAATAAAATATCGCAGGGGCGAATGACCGCCCCTGCGATTTTGATATTTTTTCTCATATGTCAAATAAAAAAATATCATCAACACCTTTTAATTTTTCACTTAAACAATATTTGTCACAAACAATTCAAAAGCAATATCCGCCTCAATCTTGCCGCTTTTGATTGAAAAATCTAATTCGTGGAATTTGTCGACAATTCCTTTGAGAGATTTAACAGAGTATTTCTTTGATTGAGCGAGATATTTTGAAACAGCGAATTCTTTCACCCCCAAATTTTTACTCAATTCGCCGACGCCTCCGCTTGTGACAGCACAATATAACAATCGCCTGAAATGCGAATAAACAAGCGACATCAAAGTTGAACTAGGCATTTTTTCAGCATACAAACTTAAAATGATGTTGGAAATTTTCTCTCTCTCGCTTTTTGCAATTGCATCTGAGAGTTCATATATTTTAAAATCATATCCTGCCGGGACATTGTCTTTTATGTCTTGGATTGTGATGACGGAATTCATTCGTAACATCGCCAACTTTTCAATATTAGTTGAAATGGCGAACATGTAGTGGTTAGTGTAATCAAGCAATAATTTAAGTGCTGTTTCTTCAATACTCGTTCCATGCTCACTCAAAACCTTATTAACAAACGCCCGAATAAATCTCTCATCAACACGAGAACAGTCAACTGTTTCAAAATAGTTTTGCAACTTCTTTAGCGCCTCTTTCACTTCCTTTGCACAAACAACCAAAACACTGGACGGATTAGGTTCTTTCAAATACTTTTCAAACACTTTAAAATCGCCCTTGAAACCATTGACAATGACAAGTCTGTGAGGTGAGGCAAACGGAGCAGATTCCAAATCTTCAAGAATTTTTTTTGCATCACTTGCTCCGTCATGAACACTGATATTAATTTCGGGCATTATAGTGACAGTGTTTTTGAAAAACTTCAAAGCACTTAAAAACAAATACTCATCATCACCGGTGAGCAGATACGCTCTTTTTAAAACCTCGCTTGATAGGTGTTTTTTTAGTTCAGAAAACTTCATATGTCAGTGGTTAGTGATTAGCGGTTAGAAAATAAACTTGGCATTCACTAATCACTACTAATCACTATCATTATATCAAAAAAACAAACAAGGGTCAACCAATTTGGTCAACCCTTGTTAAGCATTTTCAATGATTTTGCAGAGTATCGAAGATACTTGTTAAATATCATTTTAAAGTGTGTTAAAAAATACTTCTTATGTAATTTATCATTTGAACAACGGCATATCCGTTTTCATATCCATTGCCGTTATAGACCTCACGCCAACCGTTCCAACCGTTTCCTGTTATCCAAGAGCCGAAACTGCGAAAGAAGTCCCGAATGCCGAGGTCTGTTGTGAAATCATACCAAACATAGCCAAAATCAAAAACATTGACCATCAGCCAAATAACAAAAATAGTCACGCCGACAAGAGCAAGAGTAATAAACAAAAGACTTAAAAAGCAACTCCTGACATTAATAGGGTGTCTTAGCCGTCTTAGTCTCATTGATGGATTTTGACTTTCTCTTAATGCTTCTTCAAGTTGCACAACATTCATCTGCTCAGGACTTAATGATGTCAGGTTTGGAAGAGGTCCGGGAGCAGGATACATAACTTGGCTGTTTTGCTGATAGGTATGAGTAGTCATCATCCCGCCATGCGGAGGAGGATGCATTTCTGACTGCTGTGGTGCTATCTGAGGAAGGTTATTTTGATTGTTTTTATTCTTTTTTCCCATAGTTTTTTCCTCTGGCTACCAAAGTATATCAGTAACCTTCTACTACTTGTGTATAGTATAACACAACCCCGCAAAATAAATCAAGCGTTTTCAATAACTTTTCTTAAAAAAATTTCACTTTTTTTTAAGAATTTGTTCATATTTTGCTCACAAATACCAAAATATGTTAAAAGACAACAACTCCGCACTCCTCGCAATGACTAAAATGAGAAACTCTCCTATCAAATTAGTTTCAAGAAGCGAAGAGATTATTCCGCACGACGAAGCAATCGATTGTTTAAACATTTGTGTCATCGTCCCATTTCTTTCACTAATACCTTCGCAAATTTTCTAGGTGACGAGTTTGCTTGTCATTAAAAATAGCGCTTTCAATATTAAAATGTAATGTCAAAAACACTTGCAACAAATTTTATTCTTTGCTATAATACGATTAATGTTTGAAAACTTTTTCTACACCTTTGCGAATAATTTAAGAAATCGCCTTAGCGGGGGTTATCTTGTGGTCAGTATCATTGATATGGTTGTGACCGCTCTATTGTTGTATTTAGTGTTTGCATTTTTGAAAAAGAACAATTCAACAAGGCTGATAAAATTCATTTTGTTATTTGTTATTGTTGCTCTGGTTTTCACACTTTTTAATTTTAGTGTTTTGGGAGCGGTCTTTTCGCAATGGGCGATTATTGCTTTAATATTAGTTCTCGTTGTTTTTCCGCAAGAGATGAGAAGGGGAATATATCGCCTTGCTTCTCCGCCGGATGAAGAAATGGTTTTTGAAAGCGGTATTCCCGAGAGGGAATTAAGAAGCGCTTGTGAGGCAATCGTCAAAGCAACGCTAAACATGGCAAAGAAAAACACAGGCGCTCTCATTGTCATTTGTCCGGACGACATTCCGATGCACCTTGCTGAAAACGGAACTCGTCTCGGAGCAAAAATTTCATCAGGTCTTATTGAGAGTATTTTTAATACTCAGTCTCCGCTTCACGACGGAGCAATGTTCATAAAACACACAAAGATTTTGTCAGCGGGCTGCTTTTTGCCGCTTTCACAGAGTTCAACTCTCGACAAAGAGTTGGGAACTCGTCACAGGGCAGCAATTGGTGTGAGTGAGTCTTATAATGTTTTTTGCATCACAGTCAGTGAAGAAACAGGCGTCATTTCAACAGCGCAAGGAGGCGAACTCATTCGTTACTATGACAGTGCAATGCTGACCGATAAACTAGAGCAAGTATTCGGGTTAAAAGTAGTTGCAACAAGAAAGAGGAGGAAGTGATAATAATTCATAATTAACATCATGAAAACACACGATAAAAAAACAAAAACATATCCAAAAACAATAACTCAGTCAGGTGAATATTCGATCACTTCAACAGGAGTATACCAAGCGTCCTCAACTCAAAAAAAAGAGGGCAAGTTTAAGCGATTCTTAAAGTTTGTTTTTATCAAAAACATCGAACTAAAACTACTTGCCATCGGAGCAAGCATAATAATGTGGGTGCTATCAACAGGACTAATTTTTTAAAGTGAAAAGTGAAAGATGAAATATGAAGATAGAATTTAATAAAAAATATTTTGACAACACTTTTCACCTTTCACTTCTCACTTTTTACTTATTTGGCATATAATTTATCATGAAAACTCTAAAATTCGGCGGCACATCTATGGCTGATGGCGCCGCTATTAAAAAAGTTATTGACATTATTAAAAGCGACAAAGAGGCAAACTATATTGTCGTTTCTGCTCCGGGAGTGAGTGCAACTTGTGAAAAGGTCACTGACTTACTTTTGAATGTTATCAAAAATAAAGACAACTTTGCAAAACCGCTCGAAAGAGTAAAAGAGAGGTTTTCGGCAATAGTTAATTCATTGAATATCAAGTTTGACCTTGATGAGTATTTTGTTTATTTTGCAAACGACATAAAACATGGTGTGTCTGTTGATTATATAGTTTCTCGTGGCGAACATCTTTCCGCTATGCTGTTAGCAAAGGCATTGGACTATGATTTTGTTGATGCAAAAGATATTATCAAGTTTGACGCATTTTCAAACTTTGATGCAGAATTAACAAATGAAATTTGCGGCGAAAAACTAAGACAACACAAAAATGCGGTCATTCCGGGTTTTTATGGCGCACTGCCGAACGGCGAAGTGAAAACCTTTTCAAGAGGCGGTTCAGACATAACAGGTGCAATTGCTGCAAGAGCAGTGTCTGCATCAGTCTATGAAAATTTCACTGATGTTGACGGATTTTGTGCTAGCGACCCAAGGATAATAAAAGACGCAGGGGTGATTGAAATGCTGACATATGAAGAGTTGCGAGAGTTATCATATATGGGGGCAAGCGTTCTTCACTCAATGAGCATTTTTCCGGTTCGCCATGAAGACATCCCAATCCATATTAGAAACACATTCAATCCAAAAGGCAACGGAACTTTCATCGTTCCGACAAAAAAATTCAAAGAAGGAAAATATTCAAGAAAGAAAAGAGCAGTAACAGGTATTGCCGGCAAAAAAGAATTCCTTGGTATAAATATTGAAAAGAGTTTAATGAACGAAGAGTTAGGTTTCGGAAGAAGAATACTCAGCGTTTTTGAAAAATACAATGTTTCGTTTGAGCATATGCCGGGCTCAATTGACACCCTCTCAATAATCATTGACGGAAACGGTCTTGAAAAAACAATTCTCAATAGAGTAGTGGCAGGAATTATCAATGAATGTAATCCCGATAATATCGAAATTGTCCAAGACATCAGTTTAATTGCAGTGGTAGGTCACACACTCAGCGAAGAAATAAACGCCATAGCAAGAGTATCCTCAGCCCTTGCCAAAAATAACATCCGCATACGAATGATAAACTACGGCGCCTCAAAACTAAATATAATAGTCGCCGTAGATACCCAAAACTTTGAAAACGCAATAAAAGTTTTATATGATGAGTTTTTCAAATAAAAGGTAATAAACCGCAGGGCGAGCCCTGCACCCGAAACGCCTACGGCGTTTCCTTCCGACGCAAGCGTCGGGTTTTATACCTTTTGAGGTTGTCGCAAACCAACCCTTGGTTTGCTTCTATTATAAAATAATTTTCAAAAATTGCAACGAAAACACATTTCAAATTGTTATTATAATAGGAGGTTTTAAAAACTATGAAGAAAAAAGTCTTGACAAGGGTCTTCGACCCCTTTGTTGGGGAGGTTGTTTGTACTAGTAATCTCACACAAAAGTATCGAAGATACTTGACAATAATATTATCAATAGCACTCATTGTGACAGCAATTTTTTCATTTGTTGGCTGCCGTCTATTTTTTGGCAATATCGGTGAAACAGTAAACCCTAGACCGCCCTATAGTGATATTCCTTTTACTCAGCAAATAAATTCTAATTTTGGAATGGGGGGAGAATTTAATATTCCTCGTTATGCGTATTTCGACAACGACCTCTATACTTACGGAGGAGGACCTTGGGCGCAACCTACTTATTGGTACGGAACTCGTCATTATTGGACAGCATGGTGGTTGTATCATTACGAGCATGAAGTAATATTTGGAAGAAATAATATTTCACTCTATATTCACTTTGTCCATCCGCACACAGGTGTTGCAGTATGGTTAAGAGATGTGGAAGTAGAAGGCAGCACAATCATATTTAATATTAACAGGTTGGATTTTGGCGGCGGCGGTGCTGCAATAACTGATGTTTATATATCAGCCCAAGTTAAGAGAGAGCATGCTCAAAATGTGACACAATATCGCATCATAACCAGAGATGTTTATTCTCCTCCAATCGGGTTAACAGTATCAATACATGAACGATATATGGACAGAGTTGCAGATGAAGATTTCACTCCGGCTGACTTTGGACCGCTTGTCAGCGAAATTCGTTTTGAAAGGTGGGAAAGAGGTTCAATGTTCAGTAATTATATTGTCAGGACTATAGTAGTCCATTATAGAAGCATGGGTGGCTGGGACGGCATAAACAGACTAATTGACCACCTTGAAACACTTTCGTTTGTTAACTACAGACCTCGTGCCGGAGCAGGGCTAGGGAGCGGAGTTGGAATAGAAATTGTTATTCCAATAGCACCCGAGTATAATGCTAAATTTGACAATGAACAATTTAGTCTAAACGATTTTAATCACAGCGGAATTTTGGCAATTTTGCGATATAACCACCCTCGCACTCAAGTGTGGGCAAACATAACCCTGACGCTTGCCGAACCAAGCACAGCAAACCTCAATCAATTAACATACCATGTCAAAAACCATGTGTCTTATGTTGAAGCGGCAGAATGGTCTGGGCGATATAGAATTGTTTATCACTATATATAAATAATAATGAAAAAACACCCGACATCGAGTGTTTTTTTTAAATATTATTTTCTTAATTTTTCTTTTTTCCCATGAACAATTGTCACAATTTCAACCTGTTTTGTTAATTCATTGACTGAATAAAATATCAAATACTTTCTATCGAAGACTAAAAATCGCTCCTCTTCATTATATTTTTTTCCTATGTAGGGGAATATGCTCAAAAGCGATATATGTTTTTCTAGTTTGTCGCAATAGTCATCTGCTGTTTTTAAATCATATTTAGCCACATAACCAAAAATATCTAGCAAATCTAAATACGCTTCTTCCGAAAAGTGAATGCTGAAGGTCATACAATTTTTTGCTCCTTTGCAGACAGTATTTCACTTCTTACCTTGCTAAAAGTCTCTTGCATTGAATAAGTCCGACCATTTTTGAAATCATCTTTGCCCTTAGCAATTTTTTTATCGATATCCAAACGCTCCTCTTTTGTAAAATCATATTCAACTGGATATGGTAAAACGATACTTTTTTGAGTGTCGTTTTGAATATAAAAACTTGCACCGTCTTTGATTGCGGAAGCAATGTTTGCAAAATCATTGATGTTATATGTTTGTAAATTATCCATAAGTTCTAATTCCTAAGATTAGTATATGTCAACTATACCATGAATTTTTGCCTTTGTCAATAGTTTTTAACAAAATTTTAAAAACAACGATATAAGACACATAAGAAAGGTAGCACACAATTTGTTTGAAACAATGCAAAATTAACTCAAAAACACCATAAAATAATAGGTGCAAAAGGCGATAAAAAATTTGGTTCAAGTTTTTGGTAAAACATAACTACTCTTCAAATCACTATATATAGTGTTATTTATGGTGTTTATATACTATATTTGGTATGCCCGATTGGATTTGAACCAACGGCCTTCAGAGTCGGAGTCTGATGCTCTATCCAACTGAGCTACGGGCACATAACCCATCTATTATACGGAAAATTTTTTTTCTTGTCAAACCCTTGACAAGGGTCTTCGACCCGTTTATTGAGGAATTTCATGTAATAGCAAAACCCGACAAAACTATTGAAAATAGTTGACTTATATTTTTTCATATGTTACAATATCTTTAACAAAAAAGATGGACAGATGGTTGCGAGTGAAAACTCGAGGAAAGTCCGAACACCAAAGGGCAAGCAGGCTGTGTAAAAGGTGTGTCAGACGGACAGCAGGTGACATTTTTGATTAAAGCACTCGACGAGTTAAAAGTATCACCTGCAGTTCGTATCACGCACCTTTTCCTCAGCCTGTAAGGGCGCTGGAGAAATCCCAGTGGAGGCGACTCTAAGGAAAGTGCAACAGAAATAGACTACCTTGAAAATTCAAGGAAAAGGTGGAAAGGTGAGGTAAGGGCTCACCGGGAGAATGGCGACATTCTCTGCTCTGTAAACCCCGCTCGGTGCAAGATGTGTCAGGTTTTAACGCTGCCCGCTACTGACTTAGTCGCATGAGCGATATGGCAACATATCGCCTAGATAGATAACCGTCCAATACAGAATTCGGCTTATAGTCCAATCTTTTTTGCCCTTTTTAGGGTATAATATACTGAAGGAGAAATGAAAATGAAAAAACAACTTAAATTATTTTTAGCAATAGTTTTTGCAATGTCAATTGCACTAATGTCGATTGCTATGCTAACTGCTTGTCGTGAAGATGAAGACACCTCGCAAATTCCAACTAACTTAACAGCAACTTTTGGTGATGTTCTCTCAAGTGTTGAGTTGCCGAATGGGTGGGAGTGGTATCAAGATGCGATGGTTGGTGATGTCGGCGACAATGTTCACTATGCAGTGTTCAATCGCTCAGAGGAAGAGATTTACTACTATTATGACTATGAAGTCGAAAAAGTGCCTTTGACAGTGACTGTGAAAAGAGCAGTTTTGACAGTGACAATAAATGACACTTGGTGGTATGCCGGCGAAGAAAAACCTGTTATCACCTACACCATATCCGGATTTAAAACGGATGACCATCGTGAAAGATTTGATGGTGCGTTTTTGATTGAAACTGAGGCATCCTCAACCAGTCCGGTCGGAACGGTTTATCCGATAACAATTTCACAAGGCACATTCGTTGCTCCGAACTACGAAATTGTTTTTATTAATGGTCAAATTGACATTAGAGATAGAGAATCCGAATAATAACTGAAAAAATTTAAAATTTTTTGCAACGAAATGACTGTTTGAATTGTGTTAATAATAGAAGAACTTAATTAACAGCAGAGAAACTAAAGAAAAGTTTCAAATGTCTGGTTTTTCAAACAGGAGGATTGCAAAAATGAAAACAAAAATGAAAGCGGTATTTTTGCCGGTTTTGATAATGCTGATTTTAGCGCTTGTCTTTGTTGGTTGTGCCGCAAGTGATTGGGACAGAGACGACAACAACTTTGCTCAAGGCGGCGGACCGGGCTCAACCTCTCCCGACAATGACACGGGTGTAGGAACGCCTCCGCCGGGAACAACTCAGCCGAATGAGAATGAGTTGACGACACTTGACAGAATGGTTGTCTATAACGGTGAGATTTCCATAATTATCGACAGAGAAAATTTTTCTTATGCCGTCAGATTTTTAACATCAAGCATAAACTTGCAAAGAGGCGAGTGGTTCGATTCTCGTGAAATACTCTATCAAGACGGCCGTGCAACACTTGTTGCAAGAGTCAGGACAACATATGTTCATGTTTTTGTCGATAATCTTGTTGACCGGTTTGGACTTTATAACACCAACATACAATTAGAGGCAACAGATGTTTCTCTTGCTCACCGCAACAGGCAGGCGGAAATTGACGAACAAATCAGACACCTTGCTTGGCTGAATGAAGAAATGGAAAATGCAACGAGCCATGCAGTGCGAGTGCAAATTCAGCAAAGCATAAACCAAACAGAAACAAGACTTCATCAACTGACAACTCAGCAAAATGTCCTCAACCAACAAATCCTTTTCAGCACGCTAACCATCGATTTGATGACTCGTGATTATGTTCCTGCTCCTCCCGAGCCGCCTCCGTCTAACACCAGACGAGTGTTTCAAAATGTGTGGAATGTCATTCGCTCAATTTTAACAGGCTTTTTATATGTTTTGGCGGTTCTTGTTCCGCTTGCATTCATCGCAATTCCGTTATTCTTCTTGATAAGGTTTTTGGTTAAAAGAGGAAAAGAGAATAAAAGAGCAGCGAGAGAAGAGCAAGCAAAAATACTGCAATCCATGGGATACGCACCATATATGCCGATGCAGTCCCAACAGCCAATGCAGCAACCAAATCAATATGTTTCACCAATACAGCCATATGAACAAAAAGAACAAGAAATTACATCAGATAATTCAGATAATAAAGATATAAAATAACCCCTAAAAATCGTTTGCAATAAAATTTTTAATGTGCTACAATGAAAGTCGTGAATTTTTTGTTCACGACTTTTTGCGTGTCAATTTTTATGCATGCAAAAAAATCTGTGTCTTGTCAGATATCTGTGTGTTCGTAAAATTTTTAATGCGAACATCATGACAAGACAAAAGTGGCGAAGTCCACAAACAGGAGATAAAAACTATGGAACATGTTGTTTCGATGAAACAATTGCTTGAGGCCGGCGTGCATTTTGGACACCCGACAAGAAAATGGAACCCAAAAATGAAACGCTATATCTACACTGCGAGAAATGATATCTATATCATCAACCTCGAAAAAACAGTGGGACTTATCGACGAGGCTTATAAATTCGTCAAAGAAATCGCCGAGCAAGGCAAGTCAGTGTTATTTGTAGGCACTAAAAAACAAGCCCAAGAGGCAATTGCTCAAGAGGCTATTAAATGCGGACAATACTATGTCAAGAGTCGTTGGCTTGGCGGCACACTGACAAACTTTGCAACAATCCGCTCAAGAATTGAAAGAATGAACAAACTCAACCAAATGGAAAAAATGGGTGAGTTTGCATTGCTTCCGAAAAAAGAAGTCATCAAATTAAAAGCGGAAAGAGACAAGTTGCAAGAAAACCTTGGCGGCATCAAAGACATGAGAACGCTTCCGGGTGTTTTGTTTGTTGTTGACCCGAAAAAAGAACACCTTGCAATAAAAGAAGCAAGAAGTTTAAAAATTCCTATTGTCGGAATTGTCGACACAAACTGCGACCCTGATGAAGTTGATTTCGTTATTCCCGGAAATGACGATGCAATAAGAGCAGTCAAACTAATCGCAGGCGCAATGGCGGACGCAGTAATCGAAGCAAGAGAAGGTGCTGACGCTGTTCAAAGAATAAGAGAAGCCGAAGGCAGAGTTGTTGAAAAAGAACCCATCGCCCCAAAAATGGAAGCAATTTCATTGGATGAGGTGGTGACGATGGAAGAAGTAGTCAATGCATAAATATAAGTTGGTGATTAGTGATTTGTGGTTAGTGTATGTTGAATTTTAAAATAAATTTTCCTTCACTAATCACTAACCACAAATTACTAATCACCCTAAATTTACTAAAATTAAGGAGAACTAACAAAAATGAGTTTCACAGCAAAAGATGTCGCAGCACTAAGAGAAAAAACAGGTGCAGGCATGATGGATTGTAAAAAAGCGTTAACAGAGGTTAACGGAGATATGACAAAAGCGGAGGAATACCTTCGTGAACAAGGTGTTGCAGTTGCTGCAAAAAAGGCTTCAAGAATAGCATCGGAAGGTGCTGTTTGGGCGGCGGTTTCAAAAGACGGAAAAACAGGGGCTCTTGTTGAGATAAATTGTGAAAGTGACTTTGTCGCAAAGTCGCCTGACTTTCAAGCACTGTGTGCGGAAATTGCCGATGTTATCACGGCAAACAACCCCAAAGATAACGATGCTTTGCTTGCGCTAAAAGGTAAATCAAAATCAACAGTTCAAGACCTATTGAACAACGCAACCGCTAAAATCGGTGAAAAAATGTCACTAAGACATTTTGTCCGCTATGAATCAAAAGGCTTCATCGGAAGTTATATCCACCTCGGCGGAAAAATCGGTATTTTGGTTGAGTTTGCAGTGAGTAAAGACCTGTCAAAAAACAAAGAGTTTACTGCTCTTGCTAATGATGTTGCAATGCATATTGCAGCGTTTAACCCTCAATATGTTGATAGTTCTGTTATTCCGAAAGAGTTTGAAGAAAAAGAGTTGGAAATCCTCAAAAACCAAGCAATGAACGATCCGAAAAGCAAGGATAAGCCGGAGCAAGTTATCGAAGGCATGGTCAAAGGCCGCTACAAAAAACAACTCGCTGAAATCTGCTTAGTCGAGCAGCCTTTCGTCAGAGATATGTCAAATTCAGTGTCATCTGTTGTCACAAACCTTGCAAAATCACAATCAGCGGATATTAAAATCGTCCGCTTTGAGAGACTTGTCATGGGCGAAGGACTAGAAAAGAAAACCGATAATCTAGCCGAAGAAGTTGCTAAATTGTCTAAATAAATTATAAAATATAACATAAAGAAACAAATGGGGACTATTTTCAATGTCCCCATTTGTTGCAAAGTTGAGTAAAGAGTAAGAAAGTTACTGTAAGGACGGCAACTGTCGCCTGCACAATTTTTCAAAAGGAAAAACTTTAAAATGAAATGCAAATATAAAAGAGTATTGCTCAAAATTAGCGGCGGAGCATTGTCCGATGGGGTGGATAGTATTGCTCCATCTATGGTTGAGCATGTTGTTAATCAACTTGTTGAAATTCACAATTCGGGAATTGAAGTTGCGGTTGTTGTCGGCGGCGGAAACTTTTGGCGAGGTCGTGACGGCAAGGCAATGGACAGAACAACAGCAGACCACATGGGGATGCTTGCAACTGTCATGAATGCGCTCGCTTTGCAAGATGCGATTGAGAAAAAAGGCGTTCAAACAAGAGTAATGACAGCACTTTCTATGCCTGCGGTTGCTGAGCCGTTTATTTTGAGACGCGCTCTTACTCATTTTGAGAAAAAACGCATGGTTATTTTTGCATGCGGAACAGGTAATCCGTATTTTACTACAGATAGCGGTGCAGCATTAAGAGCGGCGGAGATAAAAGCCGATGTTCTCTTGATGGCAAAAAACATCGACGCACTCTATTGTTCAGACCCAAGAAAAAATCCTAACGCAAAAAAGATTGAAAAAGCAACATATTTGGAAGTCATTAAAAACAACTTAAACTTAATGGACTTAACAAGTGTCACAATGTGTATGGAAAATAACATTCCAATCATATCCTTCGGACTGAAAGAAAAAGGAGCGTTGGTAAGAGCAGCAAGAGGGGAGAAGGTAGGAACTATAATAACTTAACGCACAATGCATAACGCATAACGCATAACGATTGTTAGAATTATTTTATTTAAATTTTATCCTTCGTTATGCGCTATGCATTGTGCGTTATGCGTTGACAAACAGGAGATTTTTTTATGTCTACACAATTAAAAGAAGAGTTCACAAAATTTGAACAAAGGTTAACAAAAGCGGTTGACCATTTTAAAGATGAGTTAGCCCAAGTGCGAGCGGGAAGAGCGAACCCGGCAATGCTCAACAAAATCGTTGTTGACTATTGGGGAACTCCAACACCGTTAAATTCAATGGCTAACATCACTGTTCCGGAACCGAGAATGCTTGTTATTTCGCTCTATGATGTTTCAGCACTCAAAGAGGTGTCAAAAGCAATCGCAGCCTCTGATTTAGGCATCACGCCGCAAGATGACGGAAAAGTCATCAGACTTGCGTTTCCGCCGCTAACTGAAGAGAGAAGAAAAGATATTATCAAGCAACTAAAAGCCTCATGTGAAAACACAAAGGTCATCCTTCGCAATGAAAGAAGAACAATAATGGACACAATTAAAAACTTCAAAAAAGACAACATCTTAACAGAGGATGATGTGGTTTTTGCTGAAAAAGAAGTCCAAAAAATCTTAGATAAGTTTGTTGAGAATGCTGATAAGTTGTATAAAGATAAGGAAGTTGACATACTTCAAGTTTAATAAAGCGAAAAAGACAAGTATTGTAGAGTTTATTATTTTTGATTATATAAAAAAATAATTAGACATTACTTTTCAATTTTCATCTTTCACTTTTCACTTAATTATCTATGCTCAAAGATTTAAAGAAACAAACATCTTCTATAAGTCATATTGCTTTCATCATGGACGGTAACGGCAGATGGGCGAAATCTCGCCTTATGCCTCGAAAACTAGGGCATAAAAAAGGCGTCGAAACACTTAAAGAGGTGACAGAGGCTGTGTATGCTCGTGGAATAAAACATATCTCTGTCTATGCTTTTTCGTCCGAAAACAAACAAAGACCCGAAGATGAAATCAAAAATTTGGTCTCTTTAGTCAAAGAGTATCTAAAAAAGGAGTTAGAAAACTTCATTGAAAATGAAATTCGTCTTGAATTCATGGGCGACTTAGACTACTTTCCAAAAGATACTCAAGATATTATAGGCGACAGTTTAGAAAAAACAAAACACTTCAAAAACAAAGTCCTAAACATTGCCTTAAATTATGGCTCACAAGACGAAATACTAAGGGCTGCAAACCTTGCAAAAAAATTCCCTAATGAAATAACAAAAGAAGAATTTTATTCACTTCTCTACACCTCTAATATACCTCCCCCGGACCTAATAGTTCGAACAGGCGGAGACAAACGCCTTAGCAACTTTATGCTCTATCAAGCAGCCTATTCTGAATTATTTTTCCTCGACATTCTTTGGCCTGATTTTTCAGAAACTGAACTTGACAAAGTGCTTGAAGAGTTCGGAAAAAGGCAACGACGATTTGGCAAAGTTTAAAATTACAAATTACAGTGGACAAAGGACAAAGAAGGTCAAATTAAATTTATCATCATTTGTAATTTGTCCACTGTAATTTGTAAACTGTAATTTATTTTTATGCGAACAAGAGCATTAACAGGATCAATAATAATTGCAGTTTATATTGCAGTTTTAATGCTGACAGTGTTTGTCAGTAGGTATTTTTTTGATGCGTTTGTTCTTCTTCTCATGCTCACCGCCGGTTATGAAATGACAAAGGTATTGACTAAAAATGACATGAAGCCCTTGTTCATTTTCATCATTTTGAATGTTATTGTTGGTTATGTTTTGTTCTATGTTCTAAATTATGTCGCAGGATTGCAAGGGGGAGTCAGTATATTTTTTGTCAGTGTTCTAATCAACATTTTGGCAGTCGTCATCTACACTAATTTTTCAAAAAAGAAGGACAAATCATCGCTTGTCGGCACTATATTCGTTTTAATATATCCTCAAGCCGCCCTAATATATATGCTGGGACTATCTCACATCGGAGTTTTTGGTGATTATCGTTTCTATATTGCTGCAATTTTACTCCTTTTTTTGGTCTCAACTTTATCCGATACTTTTGCATACTTAGTCGGCTCGACATTCAAAGGTCCAAAACTCGTCCCACAAATCAGCCCAAAAAAAACAGTTTCAGGATTTTTCGGCGGTATCTTGGGAGGACTTATTGCCGGGGCAATAGTGATGTTGTTTTCACTTTTTAATATCTTAGAAACTCCTCTTCTATCTCAAACAACAGGCTTCAACATAATGCATTTTTTAGTCCTCGGCGGTATCGGCTCGCTATGCACGCAACTGGGCGATCTCATCGCATCCTATATCAAACGAAAATTTGAAATCAAAGACTTTTCAAGTTTGCTCCCGGGTCACGGAGGTGTCCTTGACAGAATTGACGGAATGATGATTAACGGGGTGTTTATTTATGTTTATTTTATGATACTGTTATTTTAAAGTGAAAAGTAAAAAATGAAAAAGTAAAGAAATCGACTTCAATAACATTTTTCATTTTCAACTTTTATCTTTCACTTACATTGTTTTTTTATTATGAAGAATGTAGTTATTCTTGGTTCAACCGGTTCTATCGGAGAGACAGTGTTGAATATTATTAGAAGAAACCCGAACAAATTCAAGATTGTCGGACTGGCTGCGAATGTCAATTATGATTTATTGCATTCGCAAACAAAAGAATTTAATCCCGAATTTGTTGGGTTATCTTGCGAAAAATCCGCTAAAGAGGCTGAAATAAAATATGGCAAATTCATAACCGAAACAGGGGATAAAGCAGCAATCACCGCAGCAGCACTATCAAATGCCGACACTATCATATGTGCGATAGTTGGCATTGCAGGAATGCAAAGTGTCTATTCAGCAGTCAATTCAAAAAAACAAGTCCTCCTGGCAAATAAAGAAGCATTAGTAGTTGGCGGTGAAATAATAATGAGATTAGCCTATGAAAAAGGAGTTGAAATTTTGCCCCTAGACAGCGAACACAGCGCTATTTGGCAATGCTTAATGGGAGCAACACACAACACACAACGCACAACGCACAGTGATTGTGAGAATATTTTGAATAATAATTCTAACAACAATTCACATCATTCGTCATTCACTGCGGAGCGGAGTGTATCTGGGACTAACTCGATGACAAGAAGTGCCCCGAAGGGACAGTCCCTTGCCGAAATCAGCGTGCCTGTCCCCATGACACGGAGCGGGTGCAATGTGTCCAAAATAATTCTAACAGCAAGCGGCGGCTCATTCTTCGGAAAAACAAAAGAACAACTAAAAAAAATCACCCCCAAGCAAGCAAGCAAGCATCCCAATTGGAGCATGGGAAAAAAAATAACAGTTGACTCTTCAACGCTAATGAACAAAGGACTTGAAATAATTGAGGCAAGATGGTTGTTTAACACATTTAATATCGACTACATCATTCACCCTGAGAGCATTATTCACGGCATCATTGAATATATTGACGGCACTCAAATCGCTTGTCTTTATCCGCCCAGCATGGAATATCCAATCTCAACAGCACTATTCTATCCCGAGCGAGAGAACATCCCTTCCTCACAACTCAAGTTCAACAAATCTTTAACATTCATGCATCCTAATGAAGAAACATTCGTTTTGCCGCGATTGGCAAAAGACTGCATGAAAGAGGGAGGCATTCTTCCAACAGTTCTAAATGCTGCGAACGAAGCAGCAGTCGAATTATTTCTTAACAAAAAAATCAACTTTTTAGACATTCAAGATATAGTGTCTAATGCAGTCAATAGTGCAACAAATGAAAAAGTAAATAGCATTGAGCAACTATTGAGTATTCACGATTTTTGGTTCAAAGAAATAACAAATTGCAGGGGCGGGCATTGACCGCCCGCACAATATATTAATGATAATGTTCGGGCGGTCAATGCCCGCCCTTACAAATTTTACTATGTTCTTCTATATTCTCTTAGCAATAACAATACTTCTTGCAATGATTGCGATTCATGAACTTGGTCACTACTTAGTGGGCAAAATTTTCAAGTTCAAAATCAACGAATTTGCCATCGGCATGGGTCCCGCACTTCTTCGCAAAAGAATGAAAAGCGGTGAATATTTTTCAATTCGTATCCTTCCGCTGGGCGGCTATTGTGCTTTCTATGACGGAGAAGAAGAAGATGAAAAAAAGAATCAGGGAGATGGAGGTGCTGACCCATTTGAAGAGAGTAACAAAAATACTGTAGGGGACGCCGCCCTCGGCGTCCCGAATGAAGGTGTTTCTGTGACCTGCAGCGGGACGCCGAGGGCGGCGTCCACTACAAATACTGTCAAAAACAATCTAAACAATTCTAACAGTCACCAATCACAAACCACCAATCACAAACCGCTAAAATTTAACGACCAAAAACCCTACAAACGAATTCTTGTCCTTTTGGGCGGAGCCGCTTTCAATTTTATTTCGGCTGTTGTTTTTTCGTTCATCTTCATTCTAGTCATCGGAGCGCAAACTGTTTCAGTCTATGCTCTTATGCAAACTCCTGACGGCGAATATTATAATGATAATTTGCGTGCAGGAGACAGAATTATTGCAGTTAACGGACGAGAAATAAACATGCTCAATCCATTTCATTCAAGAGTCGGAAGGGTCAGTGAAGACAGATCCGGCGAAGTTTTAGTATTCACACTTTTAAACGATGGAGTTGAAAGAGAAGAAGAGGTGACAATCAGACTCATTCAATCATTTAATAACGAAGGTGTGTTAGTTAATGAATTTTATGGCTTTGGATTTACTCCTCTTTCAGGCACAGAAAGAGTCGGATTTTTCAGAGCGCTTCTCTACAGTGTTCCGTTCACTTTCCAAATCTCATGGCAAATATTAGTTGTTTTGGGAAATCTTATAACAGGTCAAATTCCAATGACGGCATTATCAGGACCTGTCGGAATAGTCAGCGGTATTGCAACGACTGCTGCAAGCAACAACGCAAGAGACATTTTGATGCTTCTTCCGTTTATTGCCTCAAATCTTGCAATCGTAAATCTGTTGCCGCTGCCTGCCTTAGACGGCTCAAAAATTATTTTCACCGGTATTGAATGGGTCAGAAAAAAGCCAATAAAGAGAAAGGTCGAGATGATTATCCATCTTGTCGGAATAGTTTTTCTGCTTGGATTAATGCTGATTTTAACATTCTTCGATGTGGCAAGACTAATTTGATAAAGTGAAATGATAAAAGTGAAAGGTGAAAAGGATTGTTAATATTGGGTATCTGATAGAAATTAAATTATAATTTTTGCGATTAATAATCGTTCCCCTCTACAACCTCTCTTTCCGGTGTTTTTTTGAATAAAATTAGGTTGTGCAAAAATGACCCATATCTAAAAATAAGTTGATATTACTTTTCATCTTTCACTTAATTTAACATTTTTTAACCAAAATTTAATAAAAATGTTCACAAAACACCTTGACATTAACTTCCGAGTGTGTTATTATTAATATTAGGTTGAATAGACTAAAAAGGCAAGTCTATTCATTTTTAAGAGAGGTAAACACTATTTATGAAATGCAAAAAATGTGGATTTGACATTCCAAGAGGTAATTCTTTTTGTGTTGCGTGCGGAACGACAGTGGGTCAACAGATGCAGCAGCCTATGCAAAGACCGCCTCAAGGCAATAACTATCAGCCGCCGCCTCAAGGGCAGTATGGACAGCAGCAATATGGGCAACAATATCAAGGGCAATACCACAGTCAACATCAACAGCCTTACGGACAGCCCCCGCAGTCCCCGCAGCAACCAAGAAACGGTTCAAAAAAATGGACTCCCTTAATGATTGTTGGCTTTGTTCTTTCAATTGCAGGCTGTGCCCTCGCTGTTTGGTTTTGGTGGTCAATTTCATGGTTTGGGCTTGTGATGAGCATAATGACGCTTGGTCTTGGTATTGCAGGGCTAATCATCGGTCTCAAAAATAAAAGAGAGCATGGAAAACATCCTGCCATTATTGTGGGCATTGTTTTGGGTGCTGTTGCACTCGGGCTCGGAGCGGTCGGTCTCGTCTTTATGATTTCATGCATAGCATGTATAGGAGCAGTAGGCTGTGCGCTTTTAGTTTAAAAAAATTTATAAATTATTCTGAAACCATTTCAGTGTAAATAAAGACAATAAAAGAAAAGAGAAGGAGGACTTTCTTAATGAGTTGTAATAAATGTGGATATGAACTATCCGGCGGAGCAGGCTTTTGCTTAGTTTGCGGAACGGCAGCAACCTCGCCTTCACCACAGGAAACAGCGGCACCGCCGCCGCAACCACAGCCACCTCAATCACCCCAATGGGGAAACCAAAGACCTATGCCTATGCATGGGCATCCGCCTGTTTTTCAACAACCCCCGCCTCGTGAAAAAAGAACATGGAGCAGAGGAACGGCAATGGGACTAATTCTGGGCATAATCGGTATTGTCTCCGGGTTTTTCAGTTGGCCGCTTTTAGGGGAGCGTAGTTGGTTTGGAGTAATTTTTGGCGGAATTGCAATAGTTTTTGGATTGATTGCATTAATTTGCGGAACTAACGGCGTGAGAAAAAAATCTATGGGTGCAGGCGGAGGAATTGCAACCGGAACAATAGCCTTGTGTTTTGGCTTCATTTCTATGATGATATTTGTGTCCTGTAATTTAAACTGGACTTTCTAACCGGAACTAAAAAAACAAAGCAACTAATGAAAGAGATTTTTTGCAATATGATTGTGACAAGAGCGTCATGGACGCAAAGGAGAAAATACTATGAATTGTAATAAATGCGGATACAGCATATCCGATGGTGCCAGATTTTGTTTGGCATGCGGAGCGGCAGCACCGCCGCCGCAAACACAACCACCGCCGCAACAGCAGGCAAACTGGGGAGACAGTCAAGGTGCAAATTACTACAGTCCTCAAAACGGACATTACGGACAGCAGCCCCATGCACAAAAACCACGAAGAAAAGTAAATCCAACCGGCATGATTTTGGGTATAATTTCTGTTGTTTTTGCATTCCTCGGCATAATCTATGCTTGGATTCCGATTTTAACTATATTCGGTATTGTGTTCAACATCATAGCACTGGGTCTTGCAATACCTGCCCTCATATTGGGAATGAACGGCACAAGAAATGATGTTCGACTTTCAAAGCCGGGGAAAATTTTGGGAACAATCGGCGTTATTATTGGTGCGATAGGACTTATGGCAAGCATAATAATGACAGGAGTATATTGCGCAACATTTTTCTAAACAATAATTAATCGAAAACAACAAAAAGAAACGATTGTCGATCAGGCAATCGTTTTTTATGTTCCGGGAAATATAGTCAAGATTATTATGTGGGATAACTGACAAATCCGTCGAAGACGGTTTGTTGTTTGAACTTTGTAGAGTTTTGTCGAATGTGTTATTTTGTTTGAAGCAAAAGAATAGATTTTATGTGATGGAAGCATATAAAATTAGTGCCCAAAGCGTTGTTAATGAACTAGGCAGCGACACAAAGCGAGGACTTAGCAATTCACAAGTTAACGATTCAATCAAAAAGTATGGAAAAAATGTTTTGAAGCAAAAAAAGCCTAAAAGTTTATTTTTTCGCATCTACAAAGCAGCGACCGAACCAATGATGATAATACTTCTTATCGCATTAGGGATAACTTTGGCGGTGCAAATCATCAACATGACAAGAGGCGAAGGTTTTGAGTTTGTTGAGGTTATCGGAATTTTTGTTGCGATTGTCTTAAGTTGCGGAATAACAATTTTCATGGAAGGCAGACAAGCGAAGAGTTTTGCAGCTCTAAAAAAAATGACCGATAATGTTTTAGTTCAAGTCATAAGGGCAGGCATCGCAAAAAAAATTCCAATGAATGAAGTTGTCGTAGGCGACATTATCAAAATTGAAAGCGGCGATAAAATAGTAGTTGATGCAAGGCTTATAAGAAGTGTCTCACTAACAGTTAATGAAAGTTCGCTGACAGGTGAGAGTTTGCCGATAAAAAAGGATGCCGAATTTATCGGAGATGACAACTTGCCGCTAGCCGAGAGAAAAAACATGGTCTACAGCGGAACATTCGTTTTTGAAGGTATGGCGGACGCAATTGTGACAAGCGTTGGAGACAGCACTCAAATAGGACAAATTGCCTCGGCACTCGGTGAAGTTGAAAAAGAACTGACTCCTCTTCAACAAAAGTTGGACAAGTTGGGAAAAGTCGTTGCAATCGGCGGAGCAATTGCCGCTGCTGTTGTTTTTTTTGTGCAATTCATTCGCCTTTTATCAGTAGGCGGATTGTCGTTTGATTCAGTTCAAGAAATATTCATAACAAGTATTGTCTTGATTGTTGCCTCAGTTCCGGAGGGCTTGCCGACAATCGTTGCAATTTCTCTTGCTCTCAATGTCATAAAAATGGCGAAACATAAAGCATTGGTTAAAAAAATGGTAGCATGCGAGACTATTGGAGCAATAAGTGTCATATGCAGTGATAAAACAGGGACGCTCACCAAAAACGAAATGACGGCTTCTCATTTCTACACTCCGAAAGGAATGGTCGAAGCATCGCTTTTATCATGTGAATTTGTCAAACGAAACATTGCAATAAACTCAACCGCTAATTTAGGTGGCATGGAACAGGGAATAGAGAATAAGTTCAGTAGTCCAAAGTTTATCGGGAATGTCACAGAATGTGCTTTATTGGTGTCTCATGAAGGTGTGAGCAATATTTCTTACAGCAGTATCAGAGAAAATTCAAAAATACTTTTTGTCTATCCGTTTTCTTCCGACACAAAAAGAATGTCAACTATTGTCCAAGAAAAAGACGGAAGTAACACTCTCTACTCAAAAGGCGCTCCTGAAATAATACTCGGATTGTGTGAAATATCAGGACATCAAAAACAAAAACTGCTCTCTGCAATTGAATACTATCAAAGTCGTGCAAAAAGAGTAATTGCTTTTGCACATGGAAAAGTCCAAAAATGCGATTTTGAAAAAAACCGCACATCTTTAGAAAAAGGATTGATATTCGACGGCTTTGCAGTCATTAGCGACCCAATTCGTGATGATGTCTATGATGCTGTCAGTAAATGTCGAAACGCAGGGGTGAAAGTAAAAATATTGACAGGTGACAATGTTTTAACCGCTCGGGCAATTGCCTATGAACTGGGGATTATCACAACAGACGATGAAGTCTATCATGCAAGCGCAATAGAAAACATGTCGGACGCCGCTCTTGAAAAAAATCTTCACAAAATAAAAGTTGTTGCAAGAAGCACCCCGCTTACTAAATTAAGAGTTGTTAAAGCACTTAAGAGAATAGGAGAAACTGTTGCCGTTACAGGAGACGGCATAAACGATGCCCCGGCATTAAAAAGTGCTGATGTAGGCATAGCAATGGGCATCACAGGAACAGAAGTTTCAAAAGAGGCGTCAGACATCGTTTTGCTTGATGATAGTTTTTCAACCATTGTGACAAGTGTTAAATGGGGAAGAGGGATTCATGAAAATTTTCAACGCTTCATGATGTTTCAACTAACTGTCAATCTCTCGGCAGTTTTAGTGACAGTTTTGTTTATTTTAATAGGACGGAGCGCCCCCTTTAATGCTCTTCAACTATTGTGGCTAAACCTCATAATGGATGGTCCTCCTGCCTTAACGCTCGGGCTAGAGCCGATAAAAGACAACCTATTGAAGCGAAAACCTCAAAACCGCAACAACAGCATAATAACAAAAACAATGCTGACAAGAATAATTTTGAACGGTCTTTTCATAACCTTTCTCATTATGCTGCAAGCACTGACAGGATTTATGGGAATAGACAGCGAAAGAGAGAGGACATTCCTTTTCACCGCATTTGTTGTCCTTCAGTTAATGAACGCATTAAACGCAAGGGAACTGGGTGAAACCAGTATTTTGAAATACTTTTCCAAAAACAAAATACTTCTTCTCGTTCTTACATTCACTCTCGCCCTGCAAGTCATTATCACCCAATTCGGCGCTCCGGTCTTTGGAACAACACCGCTGCATTTTGCCGATTGGGTTAAAGTCATTTTGGTTGGACTATCCATCATAGTTTTTAATGAATCCTACAAATTCATTTGGCGGTTAAAACTATCAAAACGATTGACTAAACAGCGTCTATAGTGTTACAATGATTTAGATGGAAAACATTATCGAACTACTTTCTCCGGCAGGGGATATAAATGCATTAAAAGCCGCAATCAACAGCGGTGCTAATGCTGTGTATTGCGGTCTTAATCGTTTTAGTGCAAGAGCAAAAGCAACTAATTTTTCGCTTGATGAAATGAAAAATGTAATTGAATATGCTCATTCATTTAACGCAAAAGTTTTTGCTGCATTAAATACTTTGATATATCCGAATGAAATGGACGATGCAGTTAAATCTGCAAAAGAGTTGCATGAGGCAAATGTTGATGCGGTTATTGTTTGCGATTTGGGGCTGGTAAAAAGACTAAGAGAAGAATTACCAGATTTAACACTGCACGCAAGCACTCAAATGGGAATTCATAATCTTGAAGGAGCATTATCTGCAAAAAAACTAGGCATAAAAAGAATAATTTTATCTCGTGAAACAACACTTGCTGACATCAAAAATATTAAAGCAAATTGTGATATTGAACTGGAATTTTTTGCACACGGCGCACTATGCGTATCGTTTAGCGGAAATTGTTATTTGTCAAGTTTACTCTCTCGTCAAAGCGGAAACAGGGGAAGATGTTTGCAACTATGCCGAAAAGAATTCGCTCGTGACAACACAAAAGGCTTCCACCTTTCAACAAAAGACATCAACATGTCATCTCATATTCAAACGCTGATTGATGCGGGAATAACAAGTTTTAAAATCGAAGGACGATTGAGAAAACTAGACTATGTTGAAAAAGTGACAAAATTATATCGCAAAATTTTGGACGGACAGTCCTTGCAAGAAAACGATTTTAAGAATATTCTCTTAAGAGGCGGCGGAACGGATGTTCATCTTTTCAACTCAAGCAAAAACACAATTTGTGATATTAAAAAAGGTCATGAGTGGCTGAAAATGCAGCCATCAAAAATTGAACGAACAAAGATTTCTGAGGCATACATTGCAAATAAAGACAATAAAACTGCAGGGGCGCGTAATGTCCAAGAGGTAATCGAAACGAAGTGTCTCGGGGACTATCTCACTGACACGAAGTGCCCCGAAAGGGTTGAGGCAATCCCTTGCTTCAATCAGAGTGCCTGTCTCCGTGACACGAAGTTGGTATTTGGATGTCAGATAGACACTGCTGGGGTGGTCAGTGACCGCCCGCACAATATTCAGCATGATAACCTCTATAAAACTCTAATCCAAGTCAACTCATTCTCCCAACTTCAATATGCCCCAAATAATGCAGACTGCATAATCTATGCCCCTAATTCATTTGATGATGGAATAATAAAAGATTTTCTCGAAAGAACAAAAGAAAAGTATAACTTGCCAACTTATCTTAACCTTCCTAATGTTGCAAGGGGTCATGATATGACAATCCTTGAAAATATTATCTCAAAAAATTTAGTTTGCGGTTATGTTATCAACAACCTCTATGCATTTGAATTAACGAAAGGAAAGAATATTATTCTCGGAAATCATCTCAACATTATTAACAATGAGTTTAACTACCCTAATTTTCAAAGAATCCTATCGTTAGAGGCAAAAAGAAAATTTTCTGACTGTGACATAATCTATGCTTTTGGAAAGCCTGCCGTTATGACTTTGTGCCACTGTCCGCATAATCAAAAATGTAATTACCGTTGCGGAAAGGATTTCACGCTAAAAGACGATAAAGGAGCAAGTTTTGTTGTCAAAAGAACAAAGATAAAAAATTGCTATTTCAACATGCACCACAACATTCCGATTAATGCTATGCCGATATTGAAAGAAAACAAATTTTTCAAAAACGCCTCGCTGCTTTTTGACTTTTGTGCATTAACAGAAAAAGAACTAAAAGAAATTGATTTCAAAACTCTATCCGACAAATCACATAAAAGCACAAGAGGGCATCTAAATAGGGGAGCGGAATAACCAATTCAGAACATAGCATGGGGATTGCTTTTTTGTGTAAAAAGTGTTATATATGACACAACCTACTGCTTTTAAAGTGATTAAAAGAATTATTTTCTTTAGGGACGGAAGCCTCGCCTGACCAAAAGTTGTTCATATCGACTATTATTAATTGACGGAAGAGGACTTCGCTCCTGCAGGGTATCGCTAAAAAAATCTCACTCTCATCGGTTGTGTCAACTGAATGATTATAAAAACTTTTTAAAAAGTTAGCCAAAACTAACTAAAAAACACTTGACGATATTTTTTGAGCGTGTTATAATAAATTGAAGTTAGCAAAGACTAACTTCAAGGATTTACAGTTTGGAGCAATTAAATTACAAAATTGAATTAGACAGGGAAGAGGTTGTCACTGATAGTTTGATAGACAGCGGAAAAAACTCCACAGAAGCAGTCACTGACACTTCTCTCTTTGCATGTGAGCGAAAAATGACTGACCTTGAACCTAATCCAATCGCCAACCGCGAACAACCAGTTACAGACCACCAATTAACAACCACAAATCACAAACAACTAACTCCAAAACTTTCATGGCTCAAGCAACTAAAATTTATTCTCCCTATACTCGGTGGAATTTTCTTGATTTTTGTTATTGCATCTTTAAGTATTGGCGTTGTTGATGTTTCAATATTTGACTTTTTAAGGGGTAATGAGGATGCGGTTAATGTTTTTGTTCACCACAGAATTCCCCGAACAGTTGCTGTCATTGTTGCTGGCGTTGGAATGAGTGTTAGCGGCGTTATTATGCAAACTATCACTAACAACAAGTATGTTTCTCCAATGACGGCAGGAACGCTTGATGCTGCAAGGCTTGGAATGCTTTTGGCATTCATGATAGTGCCGATGACAAGTTTAGTTGTTCAAGGTATTTTCGCATTTGTTGTGACACTCGGACTTACTCTTTTGTTTATATTTTTTGTCGAAAGAATAAAAGTAAAGAGTTCTGCTCTTATTCCGCTAATTGGTATCATTTATGGCGGTGTCATAGGTTCTGTTGCAACTCTTATTGCTCTTCAAAGTGACCAAGGCATTCAGCAACTTGTTACAATGCTTATGGGCAGTTTCGCTCTCACGCTCTCGGGTCAATTTGAGATGATACTGATTGCTATTCCATTTGTTGTTATTTCATTCATTTTTGCAAACTGGTTCATGCTTGCAGGAATGGGAGAGAGTGCTTCAAAAAACCTAGGGCTTAATTATCGCCTAACGGTTATGATTGGTCTTGTTATTGTTGCAATAATTTCAACACTTGTTTTGTTAGTTGCTGGAATGATACCATTTTTAGGGCTTGTTATTCCAAACTTAGTCGCAATATATATGGGCGACAACATCAAACGCTCACTGCCTGTCACCATGTTTGTCGGAGCAATATTTTTACTGATTTGTGATATTTTGTCTCGTGTTATTATGTTTCCTTTTGAGGTGCCGATTAGTTTGACAGTCGGTGTGATAGGTGCTGTTTTGTTTCTAGTCCTATTATTACTAAAAAGGAGGAAGGGTAGTGCTTAGTAAAGATGAATTATCAGAAATTCAAGAAGAAGAATTTTCACCAAAAGAAGAAAAGTTGAAGTCTAAAATTAGACGATTTTTTTCAAAAATCAACGCTATTTTTAAAATAATAACAGCGTTTTTAGCGCCGTTTTTTGCAAGAATAAATGCAATTAAAGCATTTATTGGCAAAAGACCATGGCTTGTTTTAGTAATACTTTTTGGAATTTTAGTATTATTCATTGTTCTTTTTCTTTTTGTGAGAATTGGTGACGAACCGCATGAACTTTTGCATAGGTCCTTAACGCTCGCAGCAATCTTATTAGTTGCAATATGCGTTGGGTATTCAACAGTAGTTTTTCAAACAGTGACAGGGGCAAGAATCTTAACTCCGGCAGTCTTAGGTTTTGAAAACATCTACTTGTTTTTGAGAACTTTTATGCTTTTTGCTTTTGCAGGCTCAATTGCATTTTTGGAAACAAATGAAGGAAATTTTGTCATCTCTTTTGTCGCAATGGTTATCTTCTCACTTCTAATTTTCTTGCCTCTTTTAACAAAAGGCTCAAAAGGTGTCTACATTCTTTTGCTAGTTGGAATAATTTTATCGACTCTTTTTGCATCACTCACAAGTTTCATGCAATGGCTAATAGACCCAGAAAGATTTATGACAATTCAGGCGGATATGTTTGCTTCATTCACTCAACCAGACATTCTATTGATGATAATATCTGGAGGAATTGCGGCACTAGGCATAGGATTCGCACCATCTGCAAGGAAACTAGATGTCATTAGTCTAGGAAGAGAAAATGCAATAAGCCTTGGAGTAAATCACAAAATAGCCGGTTTGCGTATTTTGATAACAGTTGCGGCACTAGTTGCAGTGTCAACTATTGTTGTCGGAACTGTTATGTTCCTAGGGTTAATTGCGGCAAACCTAGCATATCAGTTCATAAAATCATATAAACATATCTACACTATCCCTGCCGCAATTTTAGTAGGAGCAATCGCATTAGTTGTCGGACAATTTTTTATGAGGGAAGTGTTCACAATCAACATTAATATCGCAATAATAATTAATTTCTTCGGCGGAATATACTTTATATTCTTGTTACTAAGAAGCAGGAAGAAAGAAAAGTAGAATGTGAAAAGTGAAAAGTAAGGATAAGTTATTTTTCATTTTAAAAAATCTACAAAATTCCCTAACAATACTTTTCACCTTTCACTTTTTATTTTGTAATACATCACTTTTTTTACGGAGCAAAACTATGTTTGAAATTCAGAATATAACAAAAAAATATGGAACGAGAACAGTCCTAGACGATGTTTCACTCTCGTTCAAAACTGGACAAATCACATCTCTTGTCGGGGCAAATGGTGCTGGAAAATCCACGCTTTTATCCATCATGGCATGCTTTTTAAAACAAGACAGCGGCGAAATTTTGTTTGAGGGCAAGAATATCAAAGATTTTAAAAATGTCGAAATTGCCAAAAAAGTGGCATCACTTCGTCAAAGTAATTCTTATAACATAAGAATAACAGTTCGTGAGTTAGTTGCATTTGGAAGGTTTCCGCATTCAAAAGGAAGGCTGAAAAAAGAAGATGAGGCAATTATTGATAAGTCATTAGACTACATGATGATAACTTCAATGCAACATAAATATATTGACCAACTTAGCGGCGGAGAGCGTCAACGAGTTTTTATTGCAATGATATTAGCACAAGACACCGACCACATTTTGCTTGATGAGCCTCTCAACAATCTTGACATGAAACAATCGTCGTCAATCATGAAAAACCTAAGAAATATTGTTGATGAAACAAAAAAAACAATCATTATTGTTGTCCATGATATAAATTGTGCAAGTTGCTATTCTGAAGAAATTGTCGCCTTAAAAAATGGTAAACTAGTTTTGCAAGCATCCCCTGAAAAATTTATGCGTGAAGAAGTGATAAAAGAAATATTTGATGTTGATTGCAAAATCGCCGCTGTTGACGGCAACAAGATTTGTGTCTACCATAACTGTGAAAAACGTGCCGATGAAACAAATATAGTCAAACATTCCCATGGTTGCACAGAATGTGCAGATAAGCCTTTATAGGGAATAGATTTTTAAAGTGAAAAGTAAAAGGTAAAGATGATATGTTATTTTTGTAGGGGCGGGCATCCCGACTATAATATTATGTTGTGCTGGCGACTAATAATCGCCCCCACAAAAATTCATAAAAAATCTTAAAAATTTTTTTCAAAAACTATGTGAAAATAGTTGACGGTATAATAAAAATATTGTAAACTATACTTAAAGTTAGCATTGGCTAACTTTAAAAAATGCAAAAAAGTTAGCAAAGGCTAACAAAAGGAGAAAACAAAATGAAAAAGAAATTATTAACCGTCGTTTTAGCGATTGTTATGGCACTAGGAGTCGGCTCTTTCTTCATTGGTTGTGATGGAGCAGGGGATGAGGACTTTTTGGAAAGTCTGCGTCTTAGGATTGAGGCACTTGAACTTGAACTTGCAACTCAAGGACAAGGGGCAACTTTAAGAGAAGTTGAAAATTTGCTTCTCAAAAGAGACCTGGATGCTGCAATCAGAGAACTGCATGCAGTCAATGCTCAACTTAGATTTTTTGAAGGAGATATAGACAGGCGCACAAATCCTACAGGTGCGTTGCTTCATCATGCTGCTGTTGCAGCAAGCAATGCTATTGCATGGCATGCCACGATAAACTATAGAGTTAATGAATTTAGGAGAGAGTTGCATGATGTGGGTACTGTGCCGGCAAGTTGGACAGGCGCACAAAACACTGCTTGGAACAACGCTACTAATCCAGCACATGTGGCTTTTTGCAAAGATGCAAGGGCATTGCGTGATGACTTGGAAATTGCAACTATTGCTCGTAATAATGCAGTTGAACATCAACTTTTAATGGAGCAACAATACACTGCACTTTTGGAAGAAAGAGCAATTATAGAGCAAAGAATTGCAAGTTTAGAGGCACAAATTGATGGTGCTGATGTTGAAACTTATGTTGCAATTCTTGTCAACCACATTAATCGCAGAATAGTTCAAGACGGAAACTATCTCATCATTCCAAATCGTCACTATAATGCTCATATTGCTCAATTCCCGACAATTGCACCATCAGGCTATGTTCGCCCAACAAGAACTGTCAGAGTTCCTTTCAATCCTGCAACTGTTGCCGTCACTTGTCCGTCATTTTTAGACATCATGATAGCACTTGAATTGCAAGACAGAGTTGACGGATTTACTTTCTTTGTTCAGCCTGATTTCATCGAAGAGCATTTCCCTCGTACTCAGAAAAATGAACATCGTGACATAATCGGAACTTTAGCAACCAGCGGACACGCTGAACCTCATAGTGTTAATATTCCGAGGCTTAGACAAATGGAGCCTGATTTAATCTTGGCATCTTCTCGCTCTCGTGCAAGACCAAGAAACTATTTTGCAAGAATGACTGATATTGCTCCGACTCTTGATTTAGGTTCAAGAACAGGTGTTGACACTTTTATAAATGACGCAATAGAGAATGTTTTGATTTTGAGTGCAATATTTGATGTTCAAGATAGAGCGTTTGACCGGATTGTTGCTCTGAAATCTGAAATGAGAAGAGTAAATGTTCTTGCAACTGAATTAAATGTGACAACACTCATAACTAATATTTCAGGGAACAATTTGTCATTGTTTGGTCAAAATTCAAGATACGGTTTTGTTCACAGAGAACTAGGACTAAGAGAGGCGGCAACTCCTTTGGGCAACACCCTAAATCTTGGAACATATGAGCATGGAACTCCTGCTGGAATTGAACTTCTTTTAGATGTTGATGCAGACATTATATTTGTTGTCGACAGAGAATCTCTAAATCATGTCAACCCTGACGGCACTCTTCGTCCAACTGCCATTGATATTTTGGGGCATGTCGTTTTCTCTGGAATGACTGCAATTGAAAATGAGCATGTGTTTTTCCTTTGTCCAACTAATTGGTATATGGTTTTGTGTGGCTTCTTGTCAATCAGATATCAAATCAACGAAATCTACGAGGCTCTTTTAGTAGTTCAGGCATCAAGAGCATAATAATAAGAGGTGTCTTTTCTTTATCAAAACGCTTGACTGAACATATGAAAAAATGTTATACTTTTCACAGTTAGTGGAAACTAACTTCACAAATCACATTATGCAAATGACAAATGATGATTAAATTAATTTGTCCGTTGCAAGGAGAAGAAATGCATAGTATAGTAATGGTTTTATTAATAGCACTGGGTGCGGGGGCGGGGGGAGCAACCATCGGCGGAATTTTGGGTATCATTATTAAAAAGCCAAAAAAACTCTACATCTCTTGTATGATGGGTTTTGCAGCGGGAGCAATGCTTGGCATGGCACTATTTGAAATGCTGCCTGAGGCGTATGACGAGGGGGGAATAGCGGCGGTATTAGTTGGACTTACGGTTGGTTGTCTTGTTGTTTTTGGGTTTGAAATGCTCAAAAGATATTTGGAAAAGAAAAAGAGAAAAATTGAACAAGAGGGCGGAGTTGAAACAGTCAGCACAAATTCGCCTTTAAACGGAGCAACTTTGGCAACTGCTAATTTTTCCGAATCAACCGAAACAATAGTTGAAGAAAATGAGACAGGTGAGACTGCCTTGGTTTCAAGAACAACTTTAACAAAAGAAACACAATCTGATGGAATTGATAAAAGAAAACTTTTTAAAGTAGGCATTGCAATCCTTATTGCCATAATGTTTCATGACTTAGCGGAAGGTGTCGCAATTGGTGCGATGTATCATATTGAAAGGGCGGTTCTTTTCGGAATTGTTATGGCAATGCACAAAATTCCCGAAGGACTTGCAATCGCAGTTCCTCTAAAAGCAAGCGGTATGGCACGAAAGAAAATAATCGGTCTCACCCTTTCGGTTGGAATTCCAACGATGATAGGTGCTCTTATTGGCTATTTCGCAGGAATGAACGATGTTCTTATTGCCTATGCCCTTGCTTTTGCAGCAGGTGTTATGCTGTGTGTAGTGTTCAGCGAAATGCTTCCGACAGCCTATAAATTCAATGACAAAAAACATTATCTAACAACCCTGTGCGTGATAATAGGAACTATGCTAATAGTCGTTTTTGCGACAATATTATAAAAATATAAAAATAGAGACGCCGCACTTTTGCTTGAAGTGTGGTGTCTTTTATGATATAATTATAGTTATGAAAGTGTTAAAAAGAAGTGGTGAGGATTATTTGGAAGCAATTTATAATCTGTCAAAGCAAGGCGGAGGTGTGAAAAGCGTTGATGTTGCAATGTCTCTAAATGTGACAAAACCCTCAACTCATCGTGCAATTGAAAATCTTGTTAAAAACGGCCTTGCTCTAAAAGAGAGTTATGGACAAGTGAGTTTGACTTGTGAGGGCGAAAAATTAGCAAAAGAAGTTTTAAAAAAACACAAAGCGGTAACAATGCTGCTAACTAAAATTTTGGGAGTGTCAGAAGAAATCGCTGAAATAGACGCTTGCAAAATTGAACATGAATTGAGCGAGGAAACAACGAAAAAGTTATATGAATTTTTGGCAATAGAATAAAAAACTTACAACTTACAACTTACATTTTACGACAAGTCTTATTTTTTATGAAAATCGCAATAATAGGAGCAGGACCTAGCGGCTTAATGGCGGCAAGTGCCATAAATAACGCTGATGAAATTGTCATATTCGACGGCAATGAAAAAGCGGGCAAAAAATTGTATCTTACCGGAAAGGGCAGGTGCAATGTCACTAATGATTGCACTTTAGAAGAATTTTTGGAAAATGTTGTTTCCAATAAACGATTTCTCTTCTCCGCACTTTCTGCCCTATCACCACAGGACACAATCGAATTTTTTGAAGAAAACGGAGTGCCGATAAAAGTTGAAAGAGGAAAAAGAGCGTTTCCGTCTTCCGGCAAAGCAAGCGACATAACAAAAGCATTAGTCAAAGCGGCAGAGAAAAATAACACTCGTTTCATGCTGAATTCAAAAATTTCAAAGATTGAAAAACATGGCGATAAATTCAAAATAACTATAGGGGCGGTCAATAACCGCCCGCACGATATTTCGCATACATTTGACGAAATAATTCTCGCAACAGGAGGAGTTAGTTATCCCGCTACAGGAAGTGACGGAAGTATGCTTGGCATACTAAAGAAACTAGGTCACACCATAGTCCGTCCAAGACCCTCTCTAGTCCCAATCATCTTGCACGATGATGTGAAAACGCTAGAAGGACTATCTTTAAAAAATGTGACCGCCACGATAAGAAGTTGCCAAGAGGACGGGGGAGAGGGCAACTTCTCAAAAAGCCTTTTTGGTGAAATGCTTTTCACTTTAAACGGCGTATCAGGACCGATAATCTTAAGTTTATCCGGTTTCATCAACAATTACGACCTAACAAACGCCGCACTTCTTATTGACCTAAAACCGGCACTCTCCTTTGAGCAGTTGGACAAACGAATAATCAGTGATTTTGAAAAAAATAAAAACAAACAAGTCAAAAATGTTTTGGACGGGTTGATGCCGCGAGGACTAATTGATTTTGTCATAAAACAAAGCGGAATTCAATTCTATCGTGAAGTCAACGGCATAACAAAAAACGAGAGAACAAACCTTGCAAACACTATAAAAGGACTGAAGTTCAATATAAAAAAACTAGCCCCGATTGAAAGTGCAATTGTAACGGCAGGCGGAGTGGACACAAAAGAAATCGATAGCAAAACAATGCAAAGCAAACTAATAAAAGGGTTATATTTTGCCGGAGAAATGATAGACATTGATGCCTTAACAGGAGGCTACAACATTCAAATTGCTCTTTCAACAGGTCACTTGGCAGGAAAAAGTGTGAGCAATACTTAAGGGGTCTTCGACCCCTTTGTTGAGGAGTTTACTTGTATTAGCAGTTTCCGGCAAGAGGGTTGAAAACCCTTGACAATTGCGAAAAAATATGCTACAGTAAAAGCAAAGAGAAGTAAAAAAATATGAAAAAAGCAACAAAAATTTTATTAATTGTTTTGATAATTTCCTTCGCTCTCCTTGCTGTGGCATGTCGATGGATTTTGACAAGACCTGATTATGAACACAAAGTGGAACTTCTTGACAATCATGAGGGGGTTTATCATTTTGCGGTGTTTGTTAACAATCGGGAAACTCCTCTTAACTTAAATGAAAGGGAACACGAGTTTGTCTCGCTCACAATCATAATTATTGATTGGCAGGCAGAAGACGGATTTTCAGCATTTTTATACATAAATGACGAGAGAACAAACAACACCAACTCTCACACATTTTTTCTTGAAGACGATATCAGCATTCAAATAAGAACTTTAAAAAATGAAGAAAATCCGCCTCCTACTTATTTTGATATAATTTTTGATCTGCTGTATGCTGAAGGGTGGGATGTTGAAGAAGCCCCTATGGAATATATTGAAGAGGATTTTGGCAGTATGGTCACAAGAGCGTTTGATGCGATTTATGACTATGAAGAATTTTTCGTCTTGCTTGAATTTGAAGATGAAGTTGACGAAACACTAAAAACATTAATAATATTCATTTTCACAATAGGACTTGAATATTACTACTACTATTTCGGCATAGACGAATTATTTGTCGGAGTTCATGAAAACATTCTTTTTGTCGGAACTTATGACATTGCAAACAGAGTCAACGAGTTGCTTGGCGGAGAAAATGATTTAATAAGAATTTATTTTGAAGAAGACGAGATATTAACTTGCGATTATTGCCAAAACCCATTAGATTACTGCACTTGTGATTATTGCGATTACTGTGAATATGAAATTGAATACTGCATATGCTGTCCAAATCCTGATTGCGATTATTTAGATTGTGAAGAATGTGAACAATGCGAAATATGTCAAACATGGAATTGCGAAAAAACCCACATCCAATGTCAGATATGCAACACTTGGAATTGCAAGGTAACTCATGTTCCATGTGAAAACCCAACATGTCCCAACTATGATTGCATAACCTGTATTCCGTGTGTTAACACAGCATGTCAGAATTTTAATTGCACAACCTGCATTCCATGTCTAAATTCAGATTGTCCAAACTTTAACTGCACAATATGCGAGCAATGTTTAATATGCGGTGTTTGGAATTGTTCGATAACTCATGATCCATGCATTAACATAGATTGTCCAAACTATGATTGCACAACATGTATTCCATGTGTTAACACAGCATGCCCGAACTTCAATTGCACAACATGCATTCCATGTATCAACAATGAATGTCCGAATTTTAATTGCACAACATGTGTTCCATGTCCAAATTCAGATTGTCCTGATTTCAACTGCACGACCTGTGAGCAATGTTTAATATGCGGTGTTTGGAATTGTTCGGCAACTCATATTCCATGTGAAAACCCAGCGTGTCAAAATCATGATTGCACAACCTGTGTTCCGTGCATTAACGCCGTATGTCCGAACTTCAACTGCACAGCATGTGTTCCATGTCCAAATTCAGATTGTCCTGATTTCAATTGCACAACATGCGAGCAATGTTTAATATGCGGTGTTTGGAATTGTTCAATAACTCATGATCCATGCATTAACATAGATTGTCCAAACTATGATTGCACAACATGTATACCGTGTATTAACAATGAATGCCCGATTTTTAATTGCACAACCTGCATTCCATGTTCAAATTCAGATTGTTCGAATTTCAACTGCACAATCTGCGAGCAATGCGAGTATTGCAATGCTTGGAATTGTCCGCTTCATTTGCCTTGCGGGGTGTGCGAAGCCTATCCATGCGAATGTGCTTGGATTGTTAATGTCGGAGGCTTAGTGCAAAACAGGCTGTTTAATCTTTATTCCCGAAACGACAACGAACCTCTAGGGGGAGTGGCAGTAAGCGTGCTAAAAGCAAATGACATTGTAATTATTGTTGTTTTGGAGCAAAACTTTATGTTTAATGTTGACAATAATCACATTTCCCTAGGCAGAAATTTGTTCAATGCACTTGGTTATCTATCCTACGCCGTCGTATCCGTTATTTTCTTGCCTTCTGATTTTAGTCTTGAAATAGTTATTGCAACAACAGTCGGCCAAAATATCTATTTGTTTGCCTATCCTCACACTCCCGGTCCATGCGGATTTTATCCATGCATATGCCATGAAAATGAAATATCGCCTGCATATCCGTGCGGTAATGACCCATGCACATGTGATGGAACGAGGATAGTTCTTGAAACTCCTTCTGACCTAAGGAGAGGAAGCGGACAGTTTGGTGATGTCGGAGTTAACTATATCTCATGGAATTCGGTTAAAAACGCAACAATTTACAGAGTTTATTTCTTTATAGTCGGCTCATCCGAATGGTCGCTTCGTGAAGAGGTCTCCTTGCCGCAATTAGGCGGAGTTTTCAATTTCCTTTTGTCAATGGCTGGAACTCACTATATCCGAGTTCAAGCAATCTCAAACCTTTGGGGGTTTGAAATGTCAGGCTTTGCCTATATGAGAGTTGTTGTTTCAGTAGGTGAAGACTACTATGAAAACGAATATAACTACATAAGCGACATTGAAATAACCTTCGACACCCCCGATATTTCTCAAATGCTCCCAACTCTTGATTTAGAGGCTCCCTATAATCTTCGCCGAGGAGAGGGAACACAAAATGCCGCACTTATTTGGGAAGCAGTTCCTAATGCAGAATTCTACAGAGTCTATATTTTGTTTGACAATTCATTCAGTTGGCAATTCTTCACCCAAACAATATCAACGCAACTGAGTGTTTTCTTTGGCGGCGGCGGAGTGTTCGCATCTCGTGAAGGAATTCACTTTGTTAGAGTTCAGGCAATTAATCTGGAAGAAATTTTGGCATCAGAGTTTAGTTATCTGAAAGTCGTGACAGGCTCTTTCGGAATGATAATCAGCACCGAATCTGTTGATGATGTGACAATACCCGAGCCGCCGAAGCCAAACAACCTGTCTGTGCCGACAAACATAAAAATGGGCGACGGTATTAATTCACATGCTTTGATTTGGGACTCATGCGAGAATGCAGACTTTTTCAGAGTCTATGTCAGACTTCATGGAACAGCCCGGTGGATACTCCATGAATATCAGCCAACTGTTTCAAGAATAAACCTATTTTTCCAAAGAGGCAATTCAGATTTAATCAACAACATGTCAGATAACAGCGGCACGCATCTTTTAAGAATTCGTGCCATGTCCAAAACACAAGGTCATTTGCCCTCAAACTTTGCCTATGCCCTAGTGTTTTCTTCAATTGGAACAATAACCCTCGTGTCTTATTTGGGATAATGATCACTTTTGTCATTCTGAGCAAAGCGAAGAATCCAGCGTAGCGTCAATTTTGAAACAAGTCATTGATTGCCCGAACCTTAAAAAAACAAAAAACACGCTAACTATTTTAGTTAAGCGTGTTTTTTAAAAATGTCAAAAAACTGTGCATCCACTTTTGACTTAATATACCGAAGTGCTGAAGTGATAGTTATCTCCACTAAAGCTACCTTACATCACATGTTATGCTCTGCTTAGTGCTGCTGCGATCAAGCCCTGACACGGTTCACAGTATAACATTGCATAAGACCTTAATATCAACGACACTTTTCACCGGCTAACCTCCCACACACTAAGCCTGGAGTGGCATTCAGTCCTGCTGTTGCGGATTGCAGGTAACAGGGCACCGCAAGCTCCCCACCTAGCACAGTAAACTAATTCTACCACAAAAAAATCCGTCTGTCAAGCACTTTTTGAAAATTTTCAAGAAAAGTTGTTTTTTTATTCAAGTAAGAAAATTTTTCCATATGTTAACAAATAATGAACAAACTAATAAAAAATTTTGAATTTTTTTGCAAAAAGTGCGTGAAAATAGTTGACGAAACTATATTTCATGCTATATAATATGATTAAGTGTTTTGAATTAGAGTGTTAATTATTGTCAAATTATCAAATACCCAACACTTTAAATTCTTAAAAGACGGCATTTTAGCAAAAAAATGAAAGAATTATCGAAAATAAAACATCTATGTCCAAAGTGCTTTGGTCCAATCGCAAAAGCAGCGAGTGGATGTTTTGTTTGCGGTGTTGCCGAAACAACTAATCTCAGAAGTGAAATTCCCTCTGCACTTCCGCTTAGGACTGTTTTGGTTGGGCGTTATGTTGTTGGAAAACCTCTTGGAGCAGGCGGTTTTGGAGTGACTTATCTTGCCTATGACCTAAAAGATGACAGAAAGGTTGCTATCAAAGAATTTTTTCCAAAAGGGTTTACCATGCGTTCAACCGGAGGCAATCATGTCACTCTCATCAACAAAGAGCATGGGGAAGCGTTCAATCACTGGCTTAAAGCATTTGTCAAAGAGGCTCAAATTTTAATTTCAATAAAACATCTCAAAGGTGTCGTTCGCTTTTTTGATTTTTTCCAAACTCGCTCAACTGCCTATATTGTTATGGATTATCTTGAAGGAGTGAGTTTGAGAGCATATCTCAATAACTACAACGGTAAAATCAATTTGCAAAGAACGAAAAACATAATGAGACCGGTTCTTGACAGTTTATTTGCACTCCACCAATACGGTGTTATTCACAAAGACATAAGTCCTGAAAACATTTTAATAGTTGATAATAAATATGTCAAACTAATCGACTTCGGCGCCGCCTCAATCTACACTCAAAAAACAGACAAGCCGTATATTGTTTTGAAAGCGGGCTTTTCACCAATTGAACTCTACACTTCATCAGTTCCTCAAGGACCTTATTCCGATGTCTATCAAATCGGTGCAACCATCTATAATTGTCTTTGCGGAGCAATTCCTCCGCCGGCATCAGAACGCCTCAACAACGACAGAATGCTAAGACCCAGTCAATATGGTGTCCAAATGCCTGCAATACTTGAAAATTGCCTCTTAAAATCCCTTGCAGTAAAACCAAAAGACCGCTATGATAATATGGGAACATTCATTCAAATTTTTTACGGCGAGTTTAACCTCCCGACCTTAAAATCTCGACCATATTCTTAAAGAAAAAAATCCGTTTAACAAATAGTTAAACGGATTTTTTGGTAATTTGTTAGATAATCGACAAATTTTTTATCCCATTAGTAAATATCGGTTCGACCTAAAAGATAGTCAGCAGTCACCTTAAAGAAATCGGCTAAAATTAAAATTTGGTCGCTTTTTATATCACTTTTCCCATTCTCCCAGTAGCAAATCGCCCCAACGCTAATATCAACCTCTTTGCTTAATTCAAAAATGGAAAGTTCTTTTTCTTTACGCAATTCTTTTAGTCTTTTAGCAAATTCTCTCATAGGTTATATTTTATTCGAAAAGTTGAATAAAATACTTGACATTCGACAAGTCGAATAATATAATATAAATAATCAAGGAGAAGCAAAAAATGGATTTAGCAAAAGATATATTAGTAAAAATAATTGCAAACGAAACTATCCAAGTAAAATTGAGCATAACAAAAAAAGAATATGCGCAAATGTTTTCAGATGGCTGCTATTTTGCTCTAAGCAAAATAAGGCAAGTTCTCAAAGATAAGACTTTAAGTCATCTAGAGTGTATTGAGCAAATAGTTTGCATATTTGAACAACTTGGAACTGACTGCGGAGCAAAGTATGATTTTGATATATGTCCACAAAAATTTTAAATCACTTTTAAATTTTTATGGGTATCCTATTTAAGGGCAGGGGGGCGTAATGTCTAACAGGCACACCTAATGAAGTCAGTAGAACAAAATAAAATGAAGGGTGCTGTTGAAAAGACAAGGGGGCGGGCGTCCTCGACCGCCCGTTCATTGATATAAAACAGTTGTTCGGGCGGTCGGGGACGCCCGCCCCTGCATAATAAACACATTATAATATAATTTTTACTATAAATTGTTTTGATCCCGTATTTTGGTTGCCTATATAAATTTTTCTACTAAGCAACAAAATAAGCATAACCTCTATTTCTAATAGGGGTTTTGTCGTTTGCAAAAACTATTTTGTGGTTTTTTGTGTGTTCTCGCATATCTATGCTTTTTTGCACAATGCTGTCCGGAGTTTCAAATTCATTTGTGACTAGGGGAGTGAGAATTCTTAAAATTTCTCGAACCATTTCGGTTGCAACTCCTCCTCCTGTTATATTTCTTGTGTCGTTCCATTCATATCCGCCGAGGTGGACGGCAATGGTGAAGTTTGGATTAAATGCAATTGAATAAGCATCTGTGTTTCCAAGTTGAGAGCCGACAGTTCCTGTTTTTGCACCGACTTCATCAAACTCATTCAATTTTTTCGCAGTGCCGTTTTTTGCACATTCAAACAACATCTCCCTCATCAAAAATGCGGTTGAAGGTGAGAATACTTGTTTTTCAGTTTTTTCTCGCTTATAGAGATATTTTCCGTCATGCGTTTTAATACTTTCAATCACACATGGCGAGATGAATTTTCCATCGTTTGCAAAAGGTAAGTAACTTCCCGCAATTTCAGTTAGAGTGTTTCCATACCTTAGACCGCCTAATGCAATAACTAAACTGTTGTCGCTTTGTGCAAAATTAACTCCTGCCGCTTTTGCATATTTTTTTGCACTATTAACACCAACCATTTCAAGAAGTCTGACCGCAACAATATTTGAACTGTTTGCTAAACTCTCTTTAACTGTTGTCCAACCCTCATATTGCCCTCGATAATTTCTTGGCTTATATTCACCAAATGTCATGGGTGAGTCTTTAATGGGAGTTATCGGCAGTGCTATTTTTCGTTCAATCGCCGGAGCATAACACAAAACAGGTTTCAAAGTTGACCCCGGCTGCCTTTTCAAATTTGTGATGTTTCGTTTTGAATTTGAAAAAACATTGACAATATCGCCTGTCAAGTTGCAAATAATAATCACTTTGTAGACAGTATCATTTTCAAATATATTGTCCTCAAAACTTTTGAAATTGTCAAACTGAATGTCTTGTCTTAAATTAGTTTTGACAATAACTCCTCGCCTTGCAACATCACTTTCACTGATTTTCAAAATCTTTGCAGCATTATGTCTCACATAGTTTAAATAATGCGAGTGAATTGATGAAATATTTTTAATTTCTATCTCAAAATTTTTTGCCTCAATATAATTACTCTCATTAATAAACCCTTGTTTTTTCATCTGTCCTAGCACCAAATCTCGTCGCTTTAATGCATTATCTAGGTTAAAATAAGGATTATATCTTGATGGGTTATTAATAATACTCGCAAGAAGCGCTCCTTCAGACAAATTAATTTCATCAATTTCCTTTCCAAAAAATGCCCTGCTGGCAGTTCCGGCTCCATAAATTCCCGGAGCAAAATAAAGAGCATTCAAATAAATTTCGAGTATTTCTTCTTTTGAATATTTTCTCTCAAGTGCAACAGAGAGTCTTGCCTCATCCAATTTTCGTTTCAATTTTTTTTCGCCTGTTAAATGAGTGTTTTTGATAAGTTGCTGAGAAATTGTTGAGCCGCCTTGAGAATAAGAATTTTTTTTCATGTTTTGATATAACGCTCTCAGAACACTTGTTTTATCAATTCCGTCATGTTCATAAAACCTTTTATCCTCAATGGCAATAAACGCATTTTTAACATCATGGGGAACATCGTCCAAAAAAGCATATCGAAAATTTCTAGAACTGAAAATTTCTTCACCTTTACTATCCAAATAAACTGTGTTAATTCTTTTTGCTTCTAACTTGCTGCTGTTCAAATTCGAAAAACCATGTAACCTTATGCTTGGTTCTAAAACAAGAGAAAGGATGATAACACCCATTAAAAATGCTAAAAGTATTGCACCAAATACTGATTTTAAAATCAATCGAAGCAGGCTTGTTTTTTTCATAGATATAGTATTTGCTAATATTTTTATAAAAATGTGTGCAAATATTAATGTTGTGAAGTATATAAAAATGTTATGATACCATAATACTTGCACAGTAAATGGCAAGTAGAAAAGGGCTGATTATAAAGGCTCGTCATTTATTGACGGGTCTTTTTTTATTGGCTCGTAAGGAGTTATAACATGAGAGTAAAATTTATTGAAGTTGAAGTTAAATTTATTGATAGTGAAGAAAAAGAGCGATTGATTGTTCCAGTTGATAGCATTGTATCAGTTGAAACTTTTGAGGGTAAAGTTTCTTTAGCCTTTAAGAGAGGTGAAGAAGTAGACCAATACATAGTAACAATGACTTTTGACGAGTTAGTTGCTAAATTGTGTTTTTAATTATGTTTTGTGAAGAATGTTTTTTAGAAAATGACGGAAGTTTTAATTGCACAAACATTCATTGTTTTATGTGTGATGAATGGTATTGTGAAGAAACTTATAATTTTACTATGAAGGAGTGCGGTCAGAGTTTCCGTTAAAAACTCATGAAAAGTTGTGACATCACAACTTTGTAAAAAGGTGTCAAAAACAAGGCAGAAAATACTGGTGAAAAAAAATAAAAAGTGTGTGCCAGTCACATGAAAAAAGGAGAATTAAAAATATGCCTTTAAGAGATAAAGTAAAAAAGACTTTCAAGGAAGTAGGAATGGTGCTATATCGTGAAGCACGAAAAGCCACAGATTCATTCACAAGTTCAGATGGAAGCACAATTCCAGCTACAGATGATAGGTGGATAGTAGGAGTTATTTGTTCGGAAGAGTTTAGTTTAAAAGAGGGTTTTGTTTCTCGTGTTACAGTTGAATGTAAAGTTTCAGAAACAGAATTTCAAAAGTATGAATTTGGCTCAAAAGTTCAAGTCAAATTTGAATTTACTGAGCGTGGGTCAAAACCTGTTTTAATTGACGGAACAAAACTCCATGAAATAGAACACCTTGGAAAATTCGTTGAAGTTATAAAAAAATAGAATTCAAAAGGGTATAGATTTTTCTATGCCCTTATGTCATGATATGGCATAAGTTGAGTTCGACTCTCACTCATGACACCAGTAGGGGTGGTGGAGTGAACACCCCTATACCAATTCACTTCATAAATAAAAAATAAAAAAGGAGAACTAAAAACATGGGATTTTTAGATTGGCTACTAGGTAGCAAAACAAAAGAAAGAGCAAAAGGCTATCGGGAGGACTTGAAAAATAAAGGCAGAAAAGGAAGTAATGAACTTTCTGCAACTCAAGCAAGTTATAGAGTTGGCTACATAAAAGCGACAACTGATTTAAAGAAAGAGGTTGATACTTCTAAAAACATTTCTTTAAAAAATAAAATAAGTAAAAGAAATCGTCAATTAGATGATTCTTTCTATGGACCATTGCAACCACAAATAAAATATTCCGATGCAGAAAAAGCGGAATATTATTTCAAACGGTCTAAGGATAAAAGTTTAAGTGCGAAGCAACGAAAACATGCATTAAAAAGACATGAACAATTGGATGAAAAAATGTATGATTTTGATATGCACTAAAAAAATTTAAAAAGACATAAGCCGAATTTGTCACTCGGAAAGGAAAAAAACAATGAAAAAATTAACAATACAAAGAAAAATAACAATGTTAGTAGTTGTTGTAGTTTTAACTCTTGCAATCATGATTGGCGGAGTGCTTATTCCTCAAAGAACAATTTTGTCTTCGGCATCAACAAGTGTTTCGCTCTTTAATGCAACAGGACAAATGACAAGAGCCCAAGCACAAAACATTTTAGAAGCAATCGGCGATACCGAGGCACAAGGCTTTACAAATGCATCAATGGATAGGGGTAGACAATTTAGAATATTTCCTGATATTGCTTTAGCATCTGATAACGCACAAAATCTTGCTCGTCTTAATTTTAGGCTTGTTAATGTAACAGGTGATAGAGTTACTTTTATGGCAAGCACTAGTTATCGTTTTAGTGAGTTTCAATCTTCTAATGATGAATCCAATTATAATTTAAGCACAGTCCGTGAAAATCTATTGGGTGATTTTGATTATATTCAAAGACGAATTCCGAATGTTAATAATCATATTTTGAATAAAGGTTCAACTGCTGATTTTGCTGTTGCAACTGATAGAATTTGGCTTCCTAGTTTGTATGAGGTTCAGGACGGAACAGGTTGGACTTTAAACAATAATCTTCGTAGACCTGTAGAAACAAATAATCATCATTCTTGGTTGAGAAGTGGTAATTCATATACTTTTGGTGAAGTTCAAGACTATTTTGTTTATATTATTTCTAGTCTTGATGGTTCATTGTCTGTTATATCGGTTAGAGATGTAAATCTTCGTGGTATTCGCCCAGCGATACATATTTCTTTATCATCTCTTCAAGACGCATCAGAAGATGGAGCAAGTGGCGGAGCAGTTCGTCCCCCTGATGAAAATAATAATAATAACAATAATGAAGAGGAACACGATAGAGTAGCCACTTGGATAATTATTGTTAGTGTTATTGTTGGACTTTTAGTTTTAGCAATTATTATTAATATTTTTGCTTGGATTTTTTCACGAAAAAGAAGAAGAAATAGAGGTAGACGATACTAAATTTAATAAAAGTGTATAGAGTTAGTCACTGAATTAAGTGTCTAACTCTATTTTTGCTTTTAATTTTAAAAGGAGTGAAAAAATGATTAAAAAATTAAAATTGCGAAAAGCATTAACTATCTCTATAATTGTCTTCTTAATAACTCTCATTTCATTAATACCATTTTTGGGTCATGCTGCCACATCAGCACAAGCAATGAGAGAACAAGATGCGATATATAATAGTCGTTGTCTTGTAACAATACAAGAACAAATAAGAGAACATTTAATTCCCTTGTCTTCACAATCTATGGGAAGCCAAAACATGGAAGAAACAAGACAGGGTCCGGTTTATACCGGTGACGGAAACAGGCTCTTTACTCTTGGTGATACCGGTATTGTTGTTGCTCAAGATAATAGAGGTGATGTTTATATAGCAACCATTGATAATCAAAGAGCGGATTCAACTAATGGTTCGTTAGTTTTATACTTCAATTCAGAAGAAGAAGATTTTATCGATGGAGCAAATAGAAGTCTTGCAATTTATTTAAACTCCCGTTTAGGTCGGCATGAACTTCGAAGCGGCGGAACTTATACAAGGTCAATTTCTATACAAACAAATATTTATCTTGTTACCTTCCGCCCCGGAACAGTTTATGAACGCTTAATTTTTGTTTCTCGTGAAATGTATAGAACCGGTTCTGGTATATTTGGTCAAACTCGATTTAGGTTTTATGATATGAACGGAAGAGTTATTGATTATAATCTAATTGGAGCAGTCCAACCACCGCGCGGCATGACTAGATTGGCTGGTGGTCTTTTAGGTGCTTATTCCGGGGTTGGTAATATTAGAGCCGCTAATTTTTGGAACATGATGAACCATTATGGAACTCTAGGTGACCTTTTAGAAGAAATATCACTTGCAACCCGTCACCCATGGCCGACAATACTTGATAATTCAACCGGCTTTAATGTTGTTACAATGGATGGACGAGAAATAAGGGTTAATCCTCGAACAATGCAGTTAACGGACTTTTTCGGGTTTGCCTTGTTTAATGAGAGAACAGGAAGACCGATAATTTTCCATAATAATGATATTGTTTCTATTGAAGGTCGAGTAGGTGATTTTAGGATAGTTCCTCAGCCTATTGAACATTCTGTTTTATTGGAATCATTAACGGTTCAAAATTTATTGTTTACCGGTTTTCATTTTCATATGCATATGATTGTCACTCCATTCGGTGAATTTGATGTTCCAACATGGAATGCCGGAAGTTATGATGATGAAGATTGGCGATTTATGAACGGCGAAAGCACTGAAGGTGTAACAATTGATCATAGGGACTCACGAAATTTATATACATGGGAAAGTTTTTCAGAAGGTTTTGCTAACTGGTGGAATTATCGAGGTGGAAGAAGAATTTTTACTATTATCGGAATAGTTTTGGGAGTTTTGATTTTGCTCTTTATTCTTTTTTATACTTCACCGTTTATTAAAGGACTTTTTGCTTTTAGAAAAATTTCAAGTGGCGGCGGTGACTTTACTCATTATCAACCTCAAAAATATTCAACGACAAATAAAAATAAAAACAGGAGGTTTTATGACTAATGAAAATTTTTAAGTATTTAATAACAATAGTTTTAGTAATATTATTAACTATTCCTTTTATTGGTTTTACTCAATCTGATTACTATCAGTTTGAAACAATTCAATCATTGGATACAGATATTATTTATTCGCCTAGATACGATGTTGATACGAATACAGTTACTTTTACTGTTTATACTGTTCATTCATTTAAGTCTATGAGTTTTTGGGAATATCTTGGAGTGTATGCATATTTTTATATTTATCAAATGGGTTATGATATAGAAGATTATGATAAGGGCAAATGGAAAAGTTCCAAATGGATATGTTATACATCACAAAAACCATGACAAGGAAGATAATCGATTAGAAAATTTAGAGAAAATGAAAGAGGGACAACATATAAGACACCATCGAATTTGGTCAATCTTTAAAAAATAAAAATAAAGGAACTCGAATGAATGACAAAAAAACTACTTACTCCAAGCCAAAAACAACGAGCAATGATAATGTGGTTAGAAGAAAAACAAAATATAGAAAAAGTCATGTCAAGATTTAATTGTTCACTTCGCTCTATGAGATATTGGAAAAAGCGTTGGAGCGGCACGGCTGATAGTTTGAAAAGAGATACAAGTAAACCACGAAAAAATCATCCAAACGCACATACTAAAAAAGAAAGAAAGCAGATAGAAAAAATAATAAGGAAAAATCCTGAAATAAGTTATGCGGAGTTACTTGGTGAACTTCGCATAAAGTTTTCTTATTCAAGGACATATCTTGGACTAAGACGATTTATTAATAAAAACTTAAAGCACATAATTCCAAAACAAGATTACACAAAACATATTGCAAAGCCATATAATACACCGCCAATGTTAGGAATAAAAATGCAAATGGATATAAAGTTTATTCCTAAACTTTGCTATATCGGAAACGACCCCGAAAACGAATATTATCAATTTACCATGATAGATGAGACAACTCGTGAGCGATTTATTTATCCCTATCGTGATAAAAGTTCTTATTCAGCAAGAGATTTTATCTCTCGTTCCTTAGCGTATTTTGGTTATCTGCCATACTTTATGCAAACTGACAATGATTATGCTTTTGTTCATCCGAAAGGAACAGGGCATGGCAAAGAACATTTAGTGACAGCACTAACAAGAAAACTTAATATTCAACATGTTTTAATTCGTCCCTATACTCCAAGACACAATGGAAAAGTTGAACGCTCTCACCGCACCGACAATACAAGATTTTATTCAAAACTTCAATTCAAATCTTATCACGAATTAAAAATAAAAATGGAAAAATGGTGTATCACCTACAATAACACTCCCTCGTCAACATTACGAAACAAGTTCGGAAAAAGAACATGGCAAAGTCCAATTCAAAAAAGAGAAGAACTTCTTGAGCAACTCCATGAAAACAAAAACAATTTCAAGATAGAGTTTGAAGCAAAGCACAAACCAAAGAAACTAGAAGCACGAAATAAAACGGATCTACCTTCAACCAAAAAATTAAAAAAGGTTATTATCCGGTGTATTCGCTTTTTAGAAGAAAAGCCAGTTGATGGAGAAATAAAATATTCTCTTACTAAAAATGTAACTCTTGACAAAAGAGTAAAACAACCACTCGTCAATCCCTATCCGAAACTAAGAATAATTCAAGCAGCCTAAAAAATTTATCTGGCTAACTATTTCAAAAAAAATTAATTTGAACCAAAAAGTTTCTCTTCCCCTAGGGGAAGAGACTGTTACTCTATACCTATAAATTACCTTTACCAAACTAACTACTAACAAAAACTAATTAAAAAGGGATAAAAAAATAATTTAAAAAACTTTCAAAAAACAGTGCAAATATAATTGACACATCTACAGTGAAGTATATAAAAATCACTTGACAAATATATTTTTATTGTATATTCTTATAATGATACAGTGTGTAATGCAGTGTTATCAAAGGAGAATAAAAAAAAGATGAAAAAGGTAAAAATGTTACTAATGATGAGCGTAGTTTTCGCACTCGCTCTAGTTGCGTTCGTGGGTTGTGGTGGTGCTGCTACTACTTCTCACAGAGGTTATACTCAAACAGGAAGTTTTACTGCTGTCGAGTCAACCTTTACTATGATGTCTCATGCTGAATACAGAGCCCTTAGCGACACTTGGAGTGACCTTGAAACTGATGCTCAAGAAGTTGCAACTCCGTTTATAAGAGGACTAAGCGGCGGAAATTTTAGCACTGATGTAGTTGCTACTCACAGAAGACAACTTCGCAGTGTTGATATGTTCGGCGACACTGTTTGGCCAACGCGCGGTTCTGAAAGAGAAGAAAGAGTAGCCGGACAAGGTTATTTCAACTCTCAAACAAACTGGACTTTTGTTCCTGCTGAATCATTAGGCACCAGATTGGCTGTTGCGACAACTCTTGGAATTCACACTGTTATGAACAACACGCACGGAAATGACCCTCTTTTGTGGAATGCATCTCAGTTTAACGCTATGCTTTTGCAAAGATGGAACTTAACAGGTGAGTTTGAAATGGGCGGTTGGAATGCTATGACCCAAGAAGCGCAAGATGCGGCACTGCAAACTTCACGAGATGCTATTAGGGTTGCAATAACAACTTTAATGGTTCCTCAAGAGTATCGTGACTTAGGTTTCCATTGGATTGGAGGCAGTTTGCCGACATTTACTTTTGTTGAACTGGCAGAAGGTCACAGAGTTCAATCATCTTCTTGGTCTGGGGTTGGCGGCAGTGTCACTTTCACAAGATTCATTCGTCAAAACATAACAAGAATTGAAACTTATTTCGCTCATGCGAATGTCCGCAGCGGTCACAGAGTAGAATTTGCTCGTCCAATGCAATGGAATGCTGCTGGCACTGATTTAGTCACCTCAACAGTAACAATTTTAAGAGATACTACAGATCACAGATTGCGTGATATGGTTGAAGTTCGCAATGTGTTCAATTTGTATGACAGAGGAAATGAAGGTGACCATTGGGTTGAGTCAACATACTTTGAAGGTCAACTATGGACTATTATGCTTATGACTGATAACGATATGTTTATGGAAGTTGCATTCATTATTAATAAACCAGAAGGACACTAAAAACATAACAATATGAAATCAAAAAACGCTAGAACTGTTTAACAATCTAGCATGTGTGTGCCATACACTATTAGGCAGGAGAAATTCTGACAGTCGTTGTGAGATGCAGATATTCATCATTTAGATTCAAACGGATATAGGTTTTTACATATATTAGTAAAAAAATGCCTAAACTATGAAAATGAAATGTACCTCTTTTTAAGTTTATCACTTTATTCTTATTTATAGTGTCTGAACTTTTAAGTGCATATCCAAAAATGGTTATGGCATTTTTTTAATTTTCAATGAAATTCCAACTTATAAATGAGCAGTAAAAATATTGTGAAAAATACTTGACAAATATATTTTTTTATTATATTATTATGCTGATACTATGTTATCAAAGGAGAATAAAAAAAGATGAAAAAAGTAAAAATGTTGCTTTTGATGAGTGTTGTCTTCGCATTCGCACTCGTTGCATTCGTAGGTTGTGGCTTTTCGCCATCAACAGGACACAGCGGAAGAATTGCTGGAGGTTTCACTGTTCTGGATTTTGATGTGGAGTTTCGCACTTATGATCAATTCGTGGAAGTTGACAATGCTTGGGACGAGGCATTTGTTCCTGGAAATGTGCTTGAAACAAATCGTGCAAGAGCGGCTCTTCCGTTTAGAAACTCAGCAATGTTTGGGATGCCGACTCCTTCTGCAACAAGAGTGCCGACTGAGGCAAGAGCATTTGTTTCACTAGATTCTTTATATGGAGAAACTCAATGGACTTCTTCAAATGTTACTGGAAGCAATCATGAAATAGCAGTTGGGCAAGGATTTTACATTCAGCAACTCGTTGCACACCCTGCTTCCAGCATTGAAGGAGCATCCGGTGTATTTGCAAGACATTTCACTCATACACAGATGTTTGATTGGTTCACTTTAAGTTACCCGCATGAAGGAATTCCCCCAACGAACTGGACAACTATTGGATCAAATCTTGCTATTGCTTTGGGTGATAGATGGAATGCGGTTAGAGCAAATGAAGCAAATCTTACTCCTCGGTCGCTTGAAGAACTTCTTCGAGATCGTGCTGCAAATAGAGAGGTAATGATGAGAGTTATGAATCAGCATATTTTACACCCTAGTATGAGAGCAATGGGCTATGAATTTATTAACACGAATCCTGTCGAAAGCACAAGTAATCCGTTTAATATGTTTACGATAGTTGATTCGGCTCCTGATTCAGAAAATGAAAATTTGGTTTTTGTTCATAATATTATTCCAACAACTCACTCTATTCGTTTGAGTAGGCACATGAGATTCACCGCTAGAAGCATTAGGACTTATCAAAATGAAGGCAGGATTGATGAGAATGCAACTGAAAGAGTTGTGCATAAATCGTTAGCGGCTAATGGTATTGATCATATAACTTCTGGTGCTTTTTATGTTTTAGAAGGTGAGTACTCTTATGAAGGGCTCGTATATGCTCTTCATCCGATAATTCCTGAAACCACTAGAAGAGCAGTTCAAATGACTAGCATCTTAGAAACTACAATGACTTCGACTTATATAGACGGTCAAGTTCGAACCGTAACTTTCCAAATTAGAGGGCAAAACACCGAAGGTGCAACTGCTCCGCTTATTGAAACAACCTCAATGACATTTCTAATCGACAGACCTCACTAGAATGTGATACCTATTAATAAATCAAACAAAAACACCAGAACTTAAAACAAGTTCTGGTGTTTTTGTTTGATTTATTTAACAACATTTGTTATTTTAAAAATCACTCTTTTAAAACAACAATCAGTTCATCGTTTTCGTTGACTTCAAATTTTTCTTTTTTGTCTAAGGTTTCTGAAAAGAAAACATTTTTGCCGTTTTTCATTGTGCCGATAACAACAACATTTCCTTTTGTTCCTAAATATGCACCATAAACAAAATGAGCAAGGGTTTCATAGGACATATTTTCATTTTCAAAATGAAACAGATATTTTGCCTTTTCAACATTGAGACTGATTCGAGGCGGCATTTCTGAGTAATATTTTTCAACATCTTCAGCAATTTTTGCCAAAGTCGGAATTTTGCCTTCAATAATTAAGTCGCTGAGAACTTTTTCAAACTTTGATTTTTCTCTTTTCGCAGGTCTTTTTTTGAGCCTGTCTATGTAGATTTCCAACTCATCAGTGAGAAGTTTGTGGGAACGGTCTCCTGAAATTAAGAGTTGGCGATAGAAGTATTGAGCATGTTCGTCTGAAAGTAACTTTGTTGCGAAGAAACTGATAATCTTTGTTGACACTATAACATTTGAAACGCCAAATTCGCTAATACTCTTTTGATTGTCAGGCTCTAAAATCTCAACAATAAGTGAGAATTTTCTGTCTTTTTCTTGAATGTATTCACTGAGTTCAACGAGTGTCAAAAACACATTATCATCATAATCTTTTTCGTAAACTGAATCATCGCTGAGTATCACAACAACGGAGTTCTCGTCTGCGAACTCTGAAACATCTTTTGCAAAAACAACATGTTGGTCTGTTTCATACTTTTGAATACGGATGTTTTTGTGTTCTAACTCTTTGAGCATATAAGGACTTTTTTTGTTTTTTCCGATAATGAAAACAGTCAATTCTTCTTGCGGCGAATTAATCCGTGAGGGCATAACCGGAGCAATATTTGAAAGAGGTTCATACCTTTTTTTAGATGCCTCTTTAACACCCAAAGAGAGAACAAAAGTTTTGTCAAAAAGTGTGCCGACAGGAATTCCTTCGTTGTGTGTTTTTAAATATTCTTCATGGTCAATCCTGTCAATCGGATAAAATGAACTACCAGTAGAAGAAAGAATATATCCCAAAACATTAGGAATTTGAGGGCAAAGTATTGAAATCGCCAAAAATTGCCCTAACTTTCGATTGTGAGAAAATGCTTGAATACTCTTATTCATAAGTCCCGGAATTAGCGGCACTGTTCTTCTGACAAGTTGTGCCGTTTCATAAGCATCACATTCAACTCCGATAGGGCAGTGAGGAGATATGTCAAAGTGAGACAATTTCAAAATTTGTTTTACTATGTCATAGTCCTTTGCACCCTCTTGATGCATTATCAAAATGCCTTTTGCACTCTCAATCGAAACATCCTCTAACTCACAAATTTGAAAAGGATTTCCTTTGCGAACGACAAGTTTCAGTGTTCCTTTTGGTTTGTGGTCAATCATTGAGAGTTCACTTTCTAAGTCCGACCTTATCATTTCCCTTGTTTTGTCTGAAATAATAAGAACAGTTTCTTTTTGGCATGAACACATCAAGTCAACCAAAATGGAAGTCACTTCGTTGTTGTAGTTGAGTATCACGATATGGTCATCAAGTCTTAACTTTCCTTTACCTTCGCCTTTAGAGGTTATGTAGGAGCGAAAAGATGTAGTAACGGTTGCAATGACAGTACCGGTGAACAAAAACAAGCCGACAAAAACAACAATAAGAGCAAGGGTTATAAGCGGAAATGGAAGTCCGACGGTTGAGTTAGGAACAATCAGCCACATAACTGTTGCGGCAAACGCTGTGAAAAAATTCTGAAAGGTTTCAGGGCGTGTGGCGTGCAGATAAAGTTCAGGGTCGCTTGGTGCAATTGCCATTGCAACCAGTGTTGCAACAATTACAAACAGCAAATTGACAAACAGCAACAGTCCAATTGTCACGACAACAGGCCGCTTCGACATCGTAACGGTAAAAGACGAAAACATCTTTCTAAATAATGCAGTAATTCTCTTCATGTCGACATTTTAACATATGACAAATAACATTGTCAAGTGTCTTCGACACTTTTGTGAGAAATTGCTACTACATGTAATTCTCCAAATGTAATTCTCCCACAAAGGGGTCGAAAACCCTTGACAAGGGTCTTCGACCCCTTTGTTGGGGTTGTTCTAGTAACAGCAATATCCAACAAGAGTTTTGAAAACACTTGACATGTGATTTTTCACCTGAAAAACGCTTGACGAATTTTTTGTAGTGTGATATCTTAATAGAATAAGGAAAATAATATTAACATGGCAACTCAAAAACACAAGAAAGACACGACACAGAAAGAGACAAAGCAAGAAGAAGTTTGTCAAGAAGAAGAAAAAAAGAATAGCAAGATGAAAGAGAAACTCTCAAAATTTGTTCCTATATTTGGAACACCGAATTTTGATTGTCCAAAAAATCTAGCAGTATATTTGGAGAAAAAACGCAAGAAAAAAATTAGAAACATGATTATCTTTGCAATATTTTCTGCCATAGTTTTGTCTGTATTTATTTTATCATTGCTCGTGGAGCCAATTTTTGGAACATATTCATCAATAACCGCTTTTGTAAATAGGCATATTTTGCAAAACGCATATGAATATGTGAGAAATGCTGAGACAGGATACTATGAGCAGGTCGCTATTCTCGGACATCCTGCAATAAGAAGTGTAGTTGTTGTTTCAGTTGGATATATTATCATAACTCTAGCCAGTGTTATAGTTAAACTTTTTGCTGTTGGAAACGCTAACAAAAGAAGAAGAACTGTTGTGTCGCTTGCATCTAGTATGATAAAATATATCGGTTATGTTATTGTGCTTATTATGATGCTTAATGTCTGGGGCGTAAACCCTGCAATACTTGCAACAATAGTCGGTGCATTGGGTATTGCTCTAGGTTTTGGTGCGCAAGGTCTTATTAGCGACCTTTTGACAGGGTTGTTCTTAATTTTCGAAAATGCCCTTCAAGTCGGAGACATTGTGACAGTTGACGGTTTTCGAGGCGAAGTTGAAGAAGTTGGAATAAGAACAACTCGAATTAGAAGTGTAATAGGTGATGTTAAAGTTATCAACAACAGTCAACTTAAAAAATTCATTAACATGTCAATGCACAGAAGTTTGGCAATTTGTGATGTCACGATTGAATACGGCGAAGATGTCAAAAAGGTTGAAGAAATAATAACCGCTCATCTTGAAGTCGTTGCAGAAAAATATCCTGTCATCAGCGAAGGTCCTTTTTACAAAGGTATTGCATTATTTAATGAAAGAGGAGTGGTTTTGAGAATAGTTGCAAAGTGTGATGAAGTTGAAAGACTGCAACTTGACCGTGACCTAAACCGTGAATTCAAACTACTATTCGACCAAAACGGAATTCGTCTTGCAGTTCCAAGAATCGACATCAGCGATGAAAAAGAAAAAAAGACTAAGAAAAAATAATCCTAAAAAATTCTTTGCTATTTTCTTTTAAACATAATGTGGACTTTAAACAAAAAAGGTGGGGGGCTTGTTGTTTATAGGGCACATCTAAATTATAGGAACTAATAATATCATTTCATTTAGGTGTGCTGTTGAAAAAACTGTAGGGGCGGCAATCTGCCGCGCGCACAATGTGAAACGACAACCACAAACCTCGTAACAAACAACGAACCAATTAAACTGTAGGGGTGAGCAACGCGAACCCGAATACTGAACAACATAATAATGATAATCTAATCGGGCTTGCGTTGCTCGCCCCTACAATTTATTCCAACTCCCGAATATCACTCGTCAAAATAACTGTAGGGGGGGCGTAATGTCCCCTTGACACGAAGTGGGTATTTGGATGTCAGATAGATACTGCGGGGGCGGCAACCTGCTGCCAGCACCTTAAAAATTCATAAGGAACGGTGTTTTTGCCGTCCTGAAAAAGGAACAAAAAATGAACAAACTACTCGAACAAATTAAATCTGATGCAAAAAAAGCAAACAAAACCATTGTCTTGCCTGAAGGCAATGACGAAAGGGTAATTCGTGCGGCAGAAATTATAACAAAAGAAAAACTTGCAAAAGTTATTTTGATTGGCAATGCCGAAGAAATCAAAAAAATATGTCCGAGTGTCAATCTTGACGGCATAAAAATTGTTGACCACAAGTCGATTGATATTTCTACATACGCAAACAAGTTATATGAACTCCGCAAAGACAAAGGAATGACCCTTGATGAAGCAAAAGAACTCTTGAAAAAAGAAATGTATTTTGGAGTTATGCTTGTTAAAATGGGCGAAGCGGACGGCTTAGTCGGCGGAGCGTGCCACTCAACAGGTGATATGCTAAGACCTGGACTTCAAATCGTAAAAACCGCCCCGGGCATTAAAACAGTGTCAAGTTGCTTTATTATGATTTGTCCTGAGAAAAAATACGGCGATGAAGGAGTTTTGGTTTTTGCGGATTGTGCTGTAAATGTTATGCCCGATGCTCAGCAATTAGCCGATATCGCACTATCAAGTGCCGAGAGTGCAAAGGCGATTGCAGGCACCACTCCAAGAGTTGCAATGCTCTCATTCTCAACAAAAGGCAGTGCCAAACACGAGTGTGCTTCAAAAGTTATCGAGGCAACGGAACTTGTTAAAAAAGCAAACCCAACGCTTCAAGTCGACGGCGAATTGCAACTGGACAGTGCAATAGTTCCGAGTGTTGCTCAACTTAAATGCAAGGAAAGTAAAGTTGCAGGCAAGGCAAATGTCCTTATTTTTCCCGACCTTCAAAGCGGAAACATCGGCTACAAACTGGTTGAAAGATTGGCAAATGCAGAAGCAATCGGTCCAATATGCCAAGGCTTCAACAAGCCGCTCAATGATTTGTCAAGAGGGTGCAGCATAGAAGATGTCGTGAATGTCACTGCAATTACTGCATTGCAAGCAAAATAATTGAAAGATAACTCTCAAGAGACAATAAACATTAAATTATATGTAGGGGTGGCATCTGCTGCCTGCAAGGAGAAAATAAAAAATGAAAATATTAGTAATCAATGCGGGAAGTTCTTCAATCAAATATCAACTTTTCGACATGACAAATGAATGCGTTATTGCAAAAGGTATGTGTGACAGAGTAGGGCAGCAAAGTTCAACTCTTATCCACAAGGGAAAAAAGGACATTAGATTGGAAGATGTCAAAATGCCGTCGCATGTTGAGGCAATGAAATTTGTCCTTGATGCTCTTGTTCACGCTGAGCATGGTGTCATCAAAGATTTGTCTGAAATAAAAGCAGTAGGACACAGAGTCGTTCTCGGCGGTGAGGACTACACCGGCAGTGTTGTTATTGATGGGACTGTCATGAAAGCACTTTATGCTAATATCGGGCTAGCGCCTCTTCACAACCCTGCTAATATTCAAGGTATTGAAGCATGCAAAGAAATCATGCCGAAAACTCCTATGGTTGCAGTTTTTGACAATGCTTTCCACTCGACAATGCCGGACTATGCATATATGTATGCAATAAATTATGATGACTACAAAAAGCACAAAATACGCAAATACGGTTTCCATGGCACCAGTCACCTTTTCGTTTCAAGCGAGGCTGAAAGGTTAATCGGAAGAAAGGATTTGAAAATCGTTATTGCTCATCTTGGAAACGGGGCGAGTATGTCAGCAGTAAAAAATGGAAAATCAGTTGACACCTCAATGGGGTTAACACCTCTTCAAGGTCTCATCATGGGAACAAGATGCGGTGATATTGATTCGGCAGCAGTTGAGTATCTTGTTAATAACACAGGAATGAATGTCCATGAAGTGACTACATATCTCAATAAAAAATGCGGACTACTCGGTATTTGCGGGTTTTCAAGCGACTTTAGAGACATTGAGGACGAATATGAAAAAGGCAATGACAGAGCAAGGCTAGCGGTTGAAATGTTTTGTTATCGTGTCAAAAGTTATGTCGGTTCATATGCCGCTGCAATGGGCGGACTGGACTGCCTGGTCTTTACCGGCGGAATTGGTGAAAATTCCTATATAGTTCGTGAAAAAGTAATGGAAGGACTAGAGTTTTTGGGGCTTGAAATTGACGACAAAGCAAACAAAACAACAAAAAGAGGAGAAACAAAACTTTTCTCAAAAGGAAAAGCAAAAGCCTATGTCATACCAACAAACGAAGAAATAATGATAGCAAGAGACACTTTGAGATTAGTGAAATAATTTCTATAGTTAGCAGTTAATATAAAAAGTGCGATCCCCGATGTTCTTTTTGCGTTCAAGACTATGAAATCAAACAAAAACATAGCAAGAATTACTGCCAGAAATTTCTTAATTGTGACTATTATTTTCGGACTGGTGGCAATTGGTTTTGGCATAGGTCTGAATGTCATTCAAGTGTCTGATGACAACACAACACAATTTCATGCAATTGTTGAACGAAGTGAAGTTTATTCATCACCGCAAGTTTTAGTAATAAAAATTCGAACAGAAGAGTTTGAGCCTGAACTTAGGCTTTATCAATCGAGAAATGTTGACTTGCATTATATGCATTTTATTCGAGAGGGTGCTCAAATTACTTTTCGCATAAGAAACAGGCATGTTACAAACTTTAAAGAAGGGAGTATTGAATCCGTTGAAGCAGTCACTTTTCTTGTTGTTGGAGTTTTTGAGAGAACTGACATAGAAATTGAGGAAGGTGTTTTCTATACTTATGAAGTATGGGGTGAGATGGTAATGTCGAGCATAGATAGTTTTAATGAAGTATGGCGCCTAGCCTCAATCATAATTCCATCAGCATTTGGGGGCGTAGCGTTTGCATTTTTGTTGGTGGCAACAATAATATTTTTAGTTGCGCAAAAACAAAAATATTAAGTCAAGTTCACTAATTCGCACTTGTAAAGTTTTTTGAATTGAAATGGGGCAACTTTTGGGGGTTGAAGATTATTAAAAAAACACTCAAAACCATCAAACAAACTCTAATTCAACTTCTTTATCCAACAGGAATAAAGTGTATTTTTTGTGATGATGAGTTGCCGAATGAACAAAAATATTCTATCTGTCAAACATGCGATGGTGATAGTTTAAAGATTGATGAATTTTGTCATCGCTGCGGACGGCTTCAAACAAACGATGCCAGATTTTGTGACACTTGCACTGACTATGAGCGAAACTTTGATATGGCAAGAAGCGCCTATGTCTATGAGGGCGGTGTAACAAAAGCCATCCACAATTTTAAATATAACTCCGAAAAACACCTTGCAGACAACTTTGCTAATATACTCAGCGACCTAATAAAAAGAGAAGAATTGGACTTCGATTTGGTCACATTCGTTCCGCTCCACAAAAAACGCCAAAGCGAGCGAGGTTATAACCAATCCGAACTCCTAGCAAAGAAAACATCCGAAATATTTGACATCTCTTGCAGGCAACTTCTAAAAAAAACGAAACACACTAAAAAACTTGCAAAACTATCTTTCCAAGAGCGAAAAGAATTATTAAAAGACTCCTTTGAACTATCTGCAGAAAAACATGAAATCAAAGGAAAAAGAATACTCCTCCTAGACGATGTTTTAACAACAGCAACGACAATAGAAGAATGTTCAAAAGTTTTAAAAAAAGCCAAGCCGGAATCAATAACAGTTCTAACAATAGCCTCAACAAAACAAGAGATAATTCTCTATTAAGGCTGTTCTAAATTACCTGTAGCAGATATTAGCATCTTATAAAAAATTTATGAAAAAATCCTTGACATAATATATTTTATTTGATATAATGACAAAATGTCCTAATTTTCGGACATGGGTAAAGGGAACTATAACCTATGAAAAAAGAGAACAAAAAAACAAAAGAGAAAGAAGTGAAGAAAGAGGAGATGATATCATCGTTTGCTGAACAAGAGGTTGGGGCGATTTCTTTTTCGTTGAAAAAAGACGAAAAAAAGTCCGGAACTAAAAAGGCAGGAACTAAAAAAACTGAAAGCAAAACACCTGAAAAAGCAGCAAGAAATTTTGGTGAAGTTGAGAAAAAACATCCGACTGAGTCAGAGTTAAAAAGTGCAAATGATGTTGATGTTGCCAAAGAATCATTGACATTTGACGCCGATTTTGCAGTTGATGATGCGGTGAAAATTTTCCTCAAAGACATAGGTCGTGTCCCTCTTTTGAATGCTGATGAAGAATATGAACTGGCAAAACAAATGGCGGAAGGGAGCGAGGAAGCAAAGAAAAAATTAACTCAAGCAAATTTAAGGCTTGTTGTTTCAGTTGCAAAAAGATATGTCGGTCGCGGCATGCAGTTTCTTGACCTTATTCAAGAAGGGAACTTAGGGCTCATGAAAGCAGTTGAAAAGTTTGATTTTGCCCTTGGTTTTCGTTTCTCAACCTATGCGACATGGTGGATAAGACAAGCAATAACAAGAGCAATCGCCGACCAAGGACGAACAATCAGAATTCCGGTCCACATGGCAGAAACAATCAACAAATTTATTCGTGTTCAAAGGCAGTTGGTTCAAGAATTCGGCCGTGAACCAACGGACGAAGAAATCGCAAATGAAATGGGAGTTGAAGAGTCAAAAGTCAAAGGACTAAGAAGAATTTCTCAAGACCCGATAGCACTAGAGACCAAAATCGGCGAAGACGATGATAGTGCACTCATTGATTTTGTCGAAGATGAAAAAAGCGAAAAACCTCATGAAAAGACAACAACCACTCTTTTGAAAGAGCAACTAATGAGTGTCCTTGACAGCCTTGACCCAAGAGAAGAAATGGTGCTTCGATTGCGTTTCGGAATGGATGACGGACACCCGAGAACGCTTGAAGAGGTAGGACGGGAGTTTAATGTCACTCGTGAAAGAATAAGGCAAATTGAAGCAAAAGCACTAAGAAAACTCAGGCATCCAAAAAAAAGCAGCACTCTTCGTGATTATGCCGACTTTTTGAAAACTTAAAAATATTTAGAAACGCTGATAAGTCCTCTGTTAACTTATCAGCGTTTTAGATAGTTTTACAAGATAGAATTAAGACATTTAAATTTGACATTTTTTGGTTGAATGTTGGCATGTTATATGCATATAACAGCCAAAAACTCACAAAAATAACGAAATTATAATTTTTTACTTGACAAATTGCAGAAACTATTATATATTGGTGATGCATGGAAAAGATAGAAACAAAAGAAACAAAAAAAGTAAAACCTATTTACTTCAAAACTAAATACAGTCTCCTAAATAAATTTTGGTGGGGTCTTGCAAAACTTTTCAAAAGAAAGCCTGTGACCATTGACCTTAACGAATTGAAAGGGGGAGCAATGGAAGAAAAAAGAATAATGCTTTGCAACCACAATGGTGCAGGCGGTCCTTTTAGTTTCCGTACTTTCAGAAAAGAAAAATTTATGATGTGGGGCGCTCATCAAATGACCGAGGACTACAAGTCAAGAAGAAAATATCTAAGAGAAGTTTTTTATGGTCAAAAACTAAAATACGGCAAATTTTCCAGTTGGTTCATGTCTTGGTTCTTCGGAGCGCTCAGTCCGATGTTCTATGATGTTGCCGGAATTATTCCTGTTTATTATGACCAAAGAATTCGCCACACTCTAAAATGGTCTGTTCAATGCATTGAAAAAGATTTGCCTGTTGTGGTTTTTCCTGAAAATTCAGAAGACGGTTATCATTATAATATCAAAGAATTATACGGCGGCTTTTTAGCAATTTCAAAACTCTACTACAAACGCCACGGAGTCGATATTCCGATATACACTTTTAGATACGAAAAATCACCCAAAAAACTAATTGTCGGCGAGCCTTTATACTACAATGAACTGGCAAAAAGTTTTTCTGAGGATGAGATTCTGAACATTTTCTTAAACTACATGAACACTCTAAAAGATGTGACAAAAGAAAATGCACATCAATTCCTTTTCGACAATATCACAGACACACAAGTTGCAGAAGAAGAAAATCGCTCAGTCGTAGACCTTTTGCCGGAAGATTCCCTAGAAATACAATCCGCCAACTAAAAAGAAACAAATAAAACTACCTTAATAAAATTTAATTAAGGTAGTTTTATTTGCAGTATGAAAAAGTATTCTCTAAAGACAGTATCTTTTATTTTTTGAATAAGTCAAGTTGTGCCAAAAAGATGCCTATATTTTTTTCTGACATATCCATCGAAAATGGATTTTTTGCACGAATTTGTGTTGGTCATGACACTTTGCACGAATTTGTGTATAATGTCAATATGGAATGGAGAGGTTTCGGCGGAAAATTGCGAGAATTAAGAGAAGAAAAAGATTTGTCACGGGAGGAGTTGGCAAATGCTATCGGCACATCTTTAGCAAATATCGGTCGTTGGGAAGCAGGAGTTCATGACCCAAAAATTGAATTTGTTGTGAAAATATCAAAATATTTTGAAGTTTCAAGCGACTTTTTGCTTGGGATAAAAGATGAAATATAGCCTATTTTAAAAAGGAAGTAAGACAAAAGATGAAAGAAATTGAAGAAATTCAAATTCAAGAAACTCAAAAAGAAATAATTTCTCAAAAACATCGTTATATTAATTTTCGTGCGATTTTTGTTGTTGCTTTGTTTATTATCTCCTCGATTCTTTTCGGATTTCTAACATTTGTTTTGCCTGTTCTTGGTTGGATTTTATTTATTATTTGGTTTTCGTTTGCTTTGGTTTGTGCGACATATTTTTGGATAAAGAAAAAGTCACTCAAAAAAACAATAACTTTTATTATATCGGCGATATGTAGTGTCGCCGTTTTTCTTAATTTCATTGTTTTTGTGAACATCAACAATCAAAGTCATTTTCAAACGGGAGAGGTGATAAGAGTCACCGGCAGCGTTGACGATGTTTTAAGGCTTGACGGAGAGACTGTTTTGATACTGACAAACTTAAATCATGAAGGGGAAAGTGTCCGAGGGAACATGCGATTGAGTGTCAGGAATGTTCCAAAAGAAGGAAGTGTTTTGAGCATCATATCTCCCGGCTCACAAGTGACAGTCAGCGGAGTTGCTCATTTTAACCGCATAATCGATGACAATCTCAATATTTCATCACGAGTTTTAAGAACAGGCATTCGCTACAGAATGAATGTCAACTATGACACGCAGCATATTTATGTTGTGCCTCAAAGGGCGAATTGGTATCGCAGATTCACAATGCGGGTTCAAGCAAATTTGTTTGAAAATCTTGGCGAGGACTATGGGGCATTGGCATGGGGAATGCTAACAGGCGACAGAAGCGGACTATCTGACGATATTAGGTTCAACTTTCAAAATTCAGGACTAGGGCATGTCATGGCAGTCTCGGGACTACACTTGGCACTAGTTGCAGGAATTTTGTTTTTCATCTTAAACAAACTGAAAATTAGGCGATGGTATGCTCATATTGTTATAACAGTAGTTTTATTTCTCTATATGTTTTTTGCAAGTTTTTCGCCTTCGGTCGTTAGAGCGTTTATAATGCTGCAAGTATTTCTAGTCGGACAAAACACAGGTCTATGCCGAGACAGTTTATCGTCACTCTCTCTTGCCGCTTCCGTTATGCTCCTCATTTTTCCGCTTTATTTATTCGATCCCGGCTTTATGATGAGTATCGGGGCAGTCTATGCAATAATGTTATTTTCCAGACATTTCACAAAATTTTTCAAAGAAAAACTACGATTGCCTAGGCGTGCTGCCCAATTCTTGTCAGTCACAATATCCGCTCAAATGGGCGTTATGCCGGCGATGATAATGCATTTTTCCCAATTCCACACCTATGCAATATTGACAAACATTGTCCTGATGCCTGTGTTTATGTTTAGTTACATATTAGTTTTTATCTCAACAGTTCTCTCAACAATCATGCCGTTTCTGGGCTTTGCCCTAAGAGGTTCAGGATTCATATTGCGTCTTATAGACACTGTTGCCGCCTTTTTCGCTCATCTTCCGTTTGCAGCAGTCGTCTACTTTTCAACCTCATTAATTGCATTAGTCTATGTCGGCTATTTTTTCCTTTCAAGGTTTTTTATGCAGCGGCAATCCGTTTCGCTCTTCAAAAATGCAAGGGTGGTCAGTGACCGCCCGATTGAACCAACAAATATAATAAACGACAATTCGGTCGCATCGGTCGCTAATATTAATTCTTCAAAAAAATGCAGTGTAAAATTTTTCGCTGAGCGTATCGGTATTGTTCGCCCTCTAGCAGTTATTTTAATCATTTTTGCCTTCCTCAATGGTCTCATCTTTTATCCCCGACTTCCTCTAAACAATGCCATAATACCTGTTAACAATTTCTCATGCGTCACAAGTGTTGTTGTTTATAATAATGAAGTAAATATAATAGGCGACCTAAGAAATTTTCAGCGAACAAGAACAATTCTTCGTAATCATCGCTTTTCCCGTGTTAACGATATATTTTTAACTGAACTCACTGAAAGAAATGCCATTGACATCGTTCACCTATCTCGGGAGTTTCGTCCAAATCGCATTTTCGTCTCTTATAACGCAATGGAAATGGACGCTATGGCACTCCTTATGCAAAACAACATCGATTTCCACTCATTCAACACTAATAATTATCGCCTTATACTCCCTCAAACAATGACTCCGATTTTCCGTGAAAGTGACGGCAATTTTTTAGCATTTGAAAAATCAACGGATTATGCCAACATCTTATTCATAGGCTACAATGCAAACTATCATGACTTAACTTATGATATAATAAACCGTGCTTCAATTATTCGCACTTTTGCTTTCACAGTTGCTTTCCGTCATCGAATATTTATAACAAACTTTCGAATTTGGCAAGTTGATGTCGTCATAGAACCGGACTACAATTTCTCTCTTGTCGACTATAACGACATGCTTTTTAATTTCCAAATCGGAAAATTAGTGCGAATATCTCACATTAGAGAACGATAAAAATTATGAACAATTTAAAAAAATTTTTTAAAAAATGCTTGACAAGATGATTTTTTTGTGCTATAAAAGGTATAAAATGCAGGGGAAACCTTGCTCTGACTCGTTTTCGGCGAGTCTTTCCGCCACAAAAGAACAAATAAAATCTTAAAAAGGAGGATTGGACGGTTGTTCAAAACAAGAAACAAGACATTCATGGCGTGCTTTATTGCACTGATCGTTGCTTTCATTGTTGCAATTTCACTAATCAACGGCATGTATTCTACTCATGCCGAAGATTGTTGTTCTATGCCGTCTGACCTTAAGCAAAATGAAATTTGTCTAGTTTGCACAACAACACAAAGAAATAATGAAGGCGGCGTTTCAAACGCAGTCCAAGAATATTCCCCTTATTTAAATTTTCCCGAAATTAGTGCAATATCATTATCTGATTGTGTCATCACAACAGATAATCTAATAAATCTAAAGGTCAGACTTAATAATTAAAATCTCTCTTTATTTAATTTGTATCGTTCAAAAATTTAAACAATCAAAGGTAGTGTTATTGACCGAATAATGGTTAAAATTAAAATAACACTATTACTAAGGAATTGCAAGGAAGCATTCCTTAAAGAGAGGTATATTATTATGAAAAAAATAAAATTTTCAGTGTTAACTATGGTGTTAGCACTTATGATGGTATTTGCAGTTGGCTGCGGCGGAAACATTCATTGGCTTGCACCCATGTTGTCAATTGAGGCAGAAACTAACACTGCAAGCGTTTGGGACAGCGATTATGAATTAATTCGTCTAGGAACAGGTGCTTTTGTTCTTCAGTATGACGGAGAAGATGTTCCGATAACTGAAGAGGCACTCATTGCCGGAGGGGCAGTCAGAACAACTGTCTACTTCTCCTATAACGGAGGAGAAGATTATTTTGTTCGCTTTGCTGCGTTTGCTTATGAATTTATAGGTCATGCAAGACCTGCAACAAGATTAACGCCCGCCCAATCTTCTTCAATTCGAGTTCTTTGGAGAAATCCTTATAACAATCAGTTCTTTTGTATTATTCAAAACACAATAGGCTCATTAGATGTTACGAATGCAAACTATCAACTAACATCTCTACGAACCGGAAACCCTCAAAGTGTTATTCGCTTAAATCGTGAAAATGCATCTGATTTTAATCAAATGGAGTTGTTTGTTGTTGCACACTGCACTCCAGACCTGCAAACAAGAAGCGGATATGTTTTAACTTTTGCCTTTGAATTGCCTGACTTTGATAATCACTTTCATGGTTTTAACACTCTTGTTTCGTCGTCAACCGCAATTATTTTCGAAGGCGACTGCGACTAAAGGAGAGTGAAGAATGAAAAAAACTTTCAAAAGAATATCAATAGTTGTTCTCGCATTGCTTCTTGCTGTTCCTGCCTCACTTTCGCTGATTGGATGCAACAGACGAGTGCCTGATATAGTCGTTACGATTTTTCCGTTCTATGATTGGACAAGAGTGATTTTGGGAGAAAATCCAAATGACCTTTATGTCAGGTATCTCTTAGACACCGGAGTTGATCTTCACAACTATCAAATTTCTTTCAGAGATCGAGCAGATATCAGCACTGCAAGATTATTTTTGTATAACGGCGGAAAAAGTGATGTTTGGACTTTAAATGCATTAATAAATCCTCAATATCAAAACAGAAGAGCAGTGCCCTTAATGCGTGAGTTATCGCTAGAAGAAACAATGGTTTTTCCGGACGAAAATGTCATTTCTGATGAAGAAGAATGTTGCGGCGGCGCAACTCATGACGAGCATGTGTGGCTCTCACTCCAATTTGCAATGCGTTTTGTTGCAAGAATTCGTGATGAAATAATACTTCTTGACCCAAGTAACGCTGAATATTATCGTCAAAATGCAGCGGCATATATTGAAAAACTTGCTGCTCTTGACGCTGAACTTGTTCAAATGACCTATGATAGTCCAAGAGACACAATCTTAGTGGCGGACAGGTTTCCTTTTCTCTATATGGCGTCTCGTCCGAGTCTTGTTGAAAGAGACGGAGAGATGGTGCAAGGACATTATAATCTTTTTTATTTCTACTCAGCATTTGACGGATGCTCTCAAGCAACCAATGTTGACTTTGCAACGAGGATTGAATTAATCAATGCCATTAACTACCTTGCATTGGATGTCATTTTGATTGTTGACAATGTTTCTCTTGCAACATCACTCATCAACGATTCAAATTTTAATCCGGTAATTTATCAACTGGAATGCTTCCAATCAGTGTCTAGGCATCACATCAACAACGGATTGACATATTACTATTCAATGAGACAAAACCTAACAAGTTTAAAGGCAGCGTTAAGATAAAGGTTATCTTTAAAACCAACTCTTGAAAATTTGTGTTTAGGTTTTTAGAGGCAGCGATAAACAGTAAAATTAATGTAGGGGCGGCATTCTGCCGCCCGCACATTTTTCTAAAAATGAAGAAAATTGAAAACGAAAACGAAGAATTAGAAGTCGATGAACTAGTCTATACTAACGAAGACGAAAACGAGGATGAAAACGATTCCATCCTCGAGGTCGGCGACCTTGTTTTGGGCTATGATGGAAAAGCGATAACGGGCGAAATATCCTTTGGAATAAACGAAGGAGACTACTTGTGTATTATCGGTGACAACGGAACAGGCAAAAGCACGCTCCTAAAAACAATTCTTGCTCTTCACAAGCCCATATCAGGCTGGATGGATTTAGTTCCCAGCCGAAAAGAAATAGGTTACTTGCCTCAGCAAAATGCCGTGCAAAAGGACTTTCCGTCATCAGTTTTTGAAGTTGCAATAACAGGAACTCTTTCAAAAAACAAATGGTGGATGCCATTCTATTCAAAAGAGCAGAAAGAGGACACCAAAAAAGCATTAGAGGCAACTAATTCGCTTGATTTGACGGACAAGTGCTATCGTGAACTAAGCGGCGGTCAGCAGCAAAGAGTGTTGCTGTCTCGTGCGCTGCTCGCATCAAAAAACATGATTTTCCTTGACGAGCCGACAGCCAGTCTTGATATTGATGCAAGTTGTGATTTTTATGAAACACTCAAAAAAATTAATCTTGAAAAAAACACAACAATAGTAATGGTGACACATGACATTGAAAACGCACTAAAACACTCAACACATATTTTAGATTTGAAAAAAGACGGTTTCTTTTTCGGAACAACAAAGGAGTATCAGAATAATTAATCACGCTTATCCTAGTTCAGGCAATTTTAAGTCATTCTGAGCGCAGCGAAGTATCTGTCGCAAACTATATAGTTTTACGCTTTGTTGAATTATTCGCTTTGCTCAAAATGACACCGTCCGATTTAATTTATGTCAACTAGGATAATCTTGCAGTTAAATTCTGCATTGATAAAAATGCTCAGTATATTTGATATTTTAAGATTTGATTTCGCTTGGATGGCGTTAATCGTTGCGGTGCTAACAGCACTAAGTGCAGCACTAATCGGAGTTCCGCTGGTTTTGAAGAGGTATTCCTTTTCGGGATTTGCCCTATCTAATGTCTCCTTTATGGCGATGACATTTGCAGTAATTATTGGCGTCAACAACAATCTTCTCATCACAATGCCCCTAACGGTTGCCGCAGCAATACTTTTAATTCGTTTCGGAGAAAGAAAGAAAATCGGCGGTGACGCCGTTTTGGCAATGCTCAGTATTGCCGCACTTGCAATAGGTTATTTTTTAATAAATGTTTTCACAGTTCGCGGAAATGTTACCGCCGCAGAGTTCAACATTTTGGCAACTCTTTTTGGCGGAAACGCCATCATGGAATTAACATGGGCTCAAGTCGGCATAAGTGTCGGAATGGCTGCAGGGGTTGTGATTACATTTTTGTTTTTCTACAACAGAACCTTTGCCGTCACATTTGACTCAAACTTTATGCAGGCAACAGGGCAAAAAGCAAATGTCTATGAACTCATTATTGCTGCTATTGTCGGAATTGTTGTTGCCCTCTCAATGCAATTTGTCGGTTCTTTATTGACTTCTGCTTTGATTATTTTTCCGGCACTCAGTGCAATGAGAGTTGCCAAATCCTACAAAAAAGTAAACATCGTCTCCGCCATTGTTGCGGTTAGTGCGGCACTGTTCGGAGTGTTGTTTTCAATGCTCATCACTTCGCCGCCGGGTGTCACTGTTATAGTTGTGAATGTAGTAGTTTTTGGAGTAATGTATCTAGTGGGAATAATATATAGAAAAAAACTAAAAACTTAAACCTTGAAAATAATAAAGTGTTGTGACAAATATGTTGCGGCATGAAGGAACAAAAAAATGCAAAAGAACACAAACAAGCAGCACTCTCAAAGCAAAAGCGCACAAAGGAGTGCTGAGGCAAAAAAACGGAGCGAAGAGCGGCAAAAACAACTTGCCAAAAAGAAAAGAATTAGGGTTATTGTTATAATTGTTGCGGTTGTAATCGCAATTGGCTTAATAATAGGGCTTAGTGTTGCCTTTGCAGGTGAAAATCCATGTATTGAGACTTGCAATTGGCATTCGGGAAGTGTGAATACTTGTCATTGTCATGGTCGCTGCAACACACCCGGATGCAGATGTCACACAAGTCATTAGTATTTGCTTTAGACTTATTTAAAACTGATTGACTATAATGGAGAAAGAACTATGAAACATTTAACAAAAAAACAAGTGAATATAATTATCGCAGTTAGTGTTGTTGCGCTTGTGCTTTTTGCAGTTGTGGCATATTTTGCATTTAGTGAAACGCTGACAACTTTTGCATGTCTTGACGGAACTTGTGACGGCTCTCATAATGGCGGTGAGGGTAATAATTTATTATGGATACTTTTATCGGTTGGTGTTGTCCTAATCATCGGCGGATTGATTGCCGGACTTTTAATCTACAATCACAACCAAAACAAAAAACATCGCCGAAACCCTAACAAAAAAGGCGGAAAAACGGGACAAAATAATAAAAATCCAAACAGCAAAAATCAAAACAATAATAACAAAAGAAGATAATTTTACAATGAACTATCTCGACTACTTAACAAAATTTCAAATGTTCACCCTAAATCCGACACTTGCAACGGTCGGATTTTTTATGGAGAAACTAGGCAACCCTCACAAAAAATTCAAGAGCATCTATGTGACGGGGACGAACGGAAAGGGAAGTGTCTGCGAAACTCTTTTTGCTGTTTTGACTAATTCCGGCTATAAAACAGGCAAATTCATGAGTCCGGTTTTGCTTGATTTGAATGAATACATTGCGATAGGCGATAATTATATAAATTCTGAAGAAATTGATGAATACTTGGTTGACCTAAAACCGCTCATCGAAGAAAAACAAAATGAAGGAGTGTTTGTCACCTTTTGGGAAGTGATAACAGCACTCTCTATTATGCATTTTGCAAAACACAAAGTCGACATCGCAATAATAGAAACAGGAATAGAAAGTCCTGTTGACTGCACAAACATCATTGACCCAATCCTGACAATAATAACAAAAGTAGATGTCGACCATGAAGCACTCTTAGGCACAACAGTAGAAGAAAATATGCGTGAGGTCATTAAATGCATAAAACCGAATGTCCCTGTGATAACATCGAATAACTTAGGTAGGGGGGGCAGTTTGCCGCCTGCACTTCACCTCATAAAAGCAACCGCCAAAGACGCTAAAAACTTTAAAACCCCCTTAAAAGGAAAATTTCAAAAAGAAAACTTAAGCCTCGCTTTAAAATGCTTTGAACTCCTAAACCAAAAAGGTTTTAATATATCAAACGAGCAAATTCATGAGGGTCTGAAAAAAATAAAACATCGTGCCAGATTTGAAACAATATCAAAAAGCCCATTAGTTATATTCGACGGCTGTCACAACGCAAACGCAGTCGAGGCTTTTGTAGAAACACTTTCAACACAAGAGGACGGAGTAATTTGTTCTAATTCTCTAAAACTCTCAATCATCGTTGCCCTCTTAAAAGACAAAGACCTAAATTCTTTCATGAATGCTTTCGCAAAAGGAATAAAGAAAATCACCAAATCAAAAAAAGTAAAAATCATTTTCACCTCAGGCACAAGTGTTCTTCAACAAGGCGGCTCTTTGGGCGTATTTCATTCATCAAACAAACTAAACGAAGCATACTCGAAACACTCAAAAAACAATGAATATAATCCTCAACTAATAGAATCATCTTTTGAAGATGCTCTCAAAAACATCAAAAACAATGAAACAACATTCATAATAGGCAGTTTCAAAACCTACAAAAAAGCAATGGAGATACTATCCTAACTAGGCTTTTTCTTTCCGAATAATTTTTTCAAAGGTCTTTTCTTGAATTTGAATCCAAAATCATAAACTGAAAATACCATCATGAGCGCACCCATAAAGACAAAACCGGTAAAGCCTGAAATGCCAAGATTCAAAAACATCGGGAGCGGCATCAAAAGTGAATGAAGCGAACGAACTAAAAAGAGGGTGGGGAAACACAAAACAAGACACTTTATTAAGGTTGGAATGACATTTAGTTTTATTCCGACCTTTCTTCTTATCACTAAGATATCCAAAACACTCGATGTTGTCAAAGAAAGGAACATTCCAATCAAGAAAATCTCAATTCTAAACCCGCGGATGAAACTAAACATCAATGTAAACATAATGCCTGCGCCTATGAGGTAGTTAAAGAAACTATGCCTTTGTAAATCGAGTGAATTCATCATCGAACTTGTTATACTCTCAATCGCCATTGGAATTAGTATCCAAGCACTAAGTCTGACAAATCTTCCGGCGAGTGCATTTTCAGGACCATAAATAAAAATTCCCAAGTTCTCGCCAAGACCGGCAAGAAGCGGAATAAAAAATGAGGCAACAACTATTGCAAAGGCTATGGCATTTGTCACTTGTTTTTGGACGCTCTTCATGTCTTTTTGGGCATATGAACGAGATAGTGTCGGTATCATGACATATGATAAAGAGCCGACAGCAACAATCGGAATATACAAAAGCGGAAGCGCCATTCCGACACTCGCCCCGAAAATATACATGCTCTCTTCGCTTGTCAGTCCTTGCTGCATTAATAAAAACGGAACAACAATAGCAATCAGTGAGCCGACAAGTGTGTTTGACGCCCTTATCATGGTGATAGGAACACTTTGTTTTAAAAGCGGTTTGATATAGCCTTTTGGATTTCTTAGCCTTCCTTTCAATCGAATATATGCCGCAACACACAAAACAGCAGTGAGGCCGACAGCCGCAGAAAGTGAAACCGCTGTCATTCTAAGCCTGTCAAAACCTAGGGCAAACAACAACACACAAAGCCCAATCCGGACAATTTGCTCACACAACTCAATGATGGAAATAGTTATGTATTTTTCATGCCCCCACAAATACCCTCGAAATGCCGAAAAAATTCCGCTGAAAATTACAGCAGGCAATAGCAGCAAAACGAGTGTCATTGAAGCAGGGGATGCAAAAACATTTGCCAAAGAGTTTCTAAATATCAAAAACACCGCCGCAATAATAACGCTTGTGACAATTCCGGAGATGAACGCTGCAGTAACAGTCGAGTGCTGAGCATTGAGGTTTCCTTTGTTTTTGTGAATAGCAGTGAACTTTGAAACAATCAAAGGAATACCGCTTGTCGTGAGCGTCAAAAAAACAAAAAACAGCGACAATGCAACTTGGTAAATGCCGATTGCCGCCGGCCCTAATTCACGAGCCAAAAATATTTTAAAACCAAACCCTAACAATCTGTCAACAACAGCAAATATTGTGAGTATTAAAACCGCCTTAGCCAAAGTCTTTCGCATACACTATTAATTTTATTTTGAATTTGTCCCCATTATGACGATATTGTGACGATACTTATCTTTTTTCGACAAAAAATACGAATTAAAAAACATACTAGCAGAACCGAACAAAAAGGGTCTTCGACCCCTTTGTTGGGGTTGTTCTAGTAACAGCAATATCCAACAAGAGTGTTGAAAACACTTGACAAAAACCAAATTTTGTGCTAAAATCCAAGTATACTTAAAAAAATTATATCCTGTTGTGAAATTTAAAAATAAAAAAACCGGAGAAAAATAATGTTTAAAATGACCAAGACAAGAAAGAATTTAATCATCGGGGCGATAGCCCTGACACTTGTTGCAGTGCTAACATTTATCTGTCTTAGCGGAGCGATAAGAGCGGCGGCTGATTATGCTAGACTTGAGTCATATCACTTTGTTGTGGAAGATGAATTGCAGTATTTGCCCCCCATCTCCGAACTTGAATCAACTCAAAGACGAGTGAACGAGGGAGAGGAAACTCCCTACATAATGGTCTAGGGGACGGTGATTGAGACATCCTGATGATTTGATATAAACAGATAGAGTATTTTGATTGACAGAGTTATAAATAAGAAGTATAATGATAATATGGAATTACAAAGTATGTTGTCGATAGCACCGTCCCTTCGACCCCCGTCCCTTCGACCCCGTCCCCACCCCTTAGGACAAACTTAGACCAACTTTTGAATCTTGTTTTAATTCAAAATGTCTATCATAAAAAAAGTTCGGATTTTTATAACTAAAAAGGCTTAATGGCAATTTAAAAAGATGTTAATAATCTCGAAAATAACTGAAGAATGACTAGAGAAAAAAGTATTTTAACATCAAAAGGAGAAAAAAATGAAAAAATTATTTAATATGAATGTGGTTACTGTGAAAATACTACTGATAATATTGGGGTTATCTTTTTCCATGGTATTTATTGGTAGTTGCACAAATAATAATAGCGGAGAGAGAAAATTCTTTCACTTAAGTCCTGAGGGGTATGAGACTATGGTGGCATGGGATGTTCAAATTGAGAGACAACGAGTAGAGAGATTGCATAATAAACTTGCTGATGATGTTGAATTTCTTTCGGAACTTTTTTATGAATGGTTTCAATTGGAAATTTCAGCAAATAGTGTTGAAGAATTTTGGAAATTATATGAAAAAATTCATTATGAAAATAGCCATACATTTGAAAACATAATGACAAATAGAACTATAATAATTCTAGACGGTTTTGTTATGGGGAATTGGTTTCATGGAGAGTTGGTGAGGACAAGTGAAAATGAGTATATTAGTGGTGAGGAGCAAAATACTATTTTTAGATTTCAAGCAGACGGAAACCTCAGAGTTTATCAAATGTCTTGGTTTTGTGAAGAATATTGGGTTTTTGAGTTTGTTTTGTTTGATGGTGAAGTTTTAAACATGGGAAATGTTTTTGGAAATATGCATGCAAGTGACTCCGGTTGGCTGTCATGGGATATGGGTTATTTGAATGAGTGGAATTTATCATGGACAAACAGAAGTCTTGTTGTTCGAACAGATATTCAAAGGGCAGGAGAAAATAATACTGAAGTAGTATTTGGCTTTTTGCCGCATCTTTATGATACTTTAAGAGTAGGCACAGGGAGAAACCGTATTAGAGTGCAAGTATTTGGTGTGAGATTAATCAATGATGGACAAATAGAATTTTTGGAAAGCAATATTTCTTCGCTAACGGTGAGAATTTCACGAATTATTTATGAGGAAACAGCATCGCCAACCAATGTTAGAATAGTAAATCATCAACTTGTTTGGCAAGAACAGCATGATAATTTTGTGAATAATTATGTTTATGTGAAAAGTGCCGGCAATGAAACCTTCGAAAATAAAACAAGAGATGTTCATGGAAGGTTTCTCGTTGGCTCACTTGGTCTTGAGCAAGGAAGAAATGTGGTGAGATTATCTTCGATAGATTGGGAACGCAGTTTAAACAGAGGTATTTTGAGGGTATGGACAGTGTCTCAAAGTGTGTATTTTGATGTTTATATTAATGAGGTCATCAAAGGACAAATGCCAGTTCCTTTTAACTTAGAGTTTGAGTGGCGGAGACTTTGGGAGGTAGATTATTTTCAGTGGTCTCTTTCATGGGAAGTGCCTAGTGCCGGATATATCATACAACCTAACTCTACTGTTTGGTCTTACCTATATATAAAATGGGAAGGAGAGGATAGTTGGATAAGAGTAAATGAAGGAGAAGGTCGTTGGAGAATGTATTCGCAATATTCACAAATAGTCGAAGGAGGCATATTCCAAATTAGAGTAAAAACTGTTGGGAGAAGCGTTCTTTATGAAAATGGTTCACTTGTAATCATAACCGATTCGGACTATGTCTATTTTGAATTGGATATTACAACATGAGATAATTGGTCTAGTTTTTCCGCAGTCTGACGATGTTATCGATAAGTGACTGTAAGAGGATGAAAATAAATCGATATTGATGATGCCGTAAAAAGGAAGAATGCAAATTTTAATGTGAACTCTAAAAAGTGGACAATAAAAACATTAAAAACATTTGCTTTTTTGCGAAAAAACGCTTGACAAGGAAATTTAGTTTTGTTATATTAGTGATTGCGTGCTGAAAGGTGCGTTAATTTTTGTGGGCGAAATTGCTCAAAAATCGGAGAAAAACATTATGTATGCAATAATCAATTGCGGCGGAAAGCAATTCAAAGTCTCAGTTGGAGATGTTATCGAGGTTGAAAAACTCGAAAGTCCAGAGGGTTCAAAAATTGAACTTGATGTTTTGATGATTTCAAAAGACGAGAAAGTAACAGCAGGAGAAGAGACTGCGAAAGTAAAAGCAAGTGCGGAAGTCATCTCTCACGGAAAAGGAAAAAAACTAACAGTTTTTACTTACAAAGCGAAGAAAAATGTCAGACGCAAACTAGGTCATCGTCAACCGTTTACGAAACTAAAAATCGTTAAAATAGGATAACATTTAAGGTGACAAATATTACTATCACAAAAAAGTTTGATGAGATAATCAAAGTTGTTGCCATCGGGCATACCGGATATGCAAGTGAGGGCGAGGACATTGTGTGTGCGGCAGTTTCAAGCGTTATTCAAACAGCGGTTTTAGGTCTTATGCAAGTTGCCTCAATACCGATTGAATTCAAACAAGATGCCGATATTGCTCTCATGGAAATAATAATTCCTGAACTTGACGACGACGAAGACAGGCATAATGCAAACCTAATCCTTAACACAATGTTATGCGGCATCACAAACTTAGTTGAAAATTATGGTAAATACATCAAACTGAACATCAAAAAACAATAATTAGTGACGGTCACTGACCGTTTGAACAACTTAACAAAAAGAATTCCACGGAGGAAAACAATCATGTTTAAAATCAATATTCAATTTTTTGCCCATAAAAAAGGGGTAGGTTCATCAAGAAACGGAAGAGAATCAGCGTCAAAAAGACTGGGTGTGAAGCGTGCTGACGGTCAGGCATGTTCTGCTGGCAGCATTTTGGTTCGTCAAAGAGGAACAAAAATTCACCCGGGTTCAAATGTAGGCAGAGGTTCTGACGACACTCTTTTTGCACTAGTCACGGGAACAGTCAAATTTGAAGATAGAAAAGGCAGAAAACAAGTAAGCGTTTATGCCGGTTAATTTTTAATTACAATTATTATTAAATATAAAGCCACTTTTTAAGGTGGCTTTTGTTATAAATTACAAATGTAATTTGTCAACTATTATGATTTCAACTCCAACACAAAACGGCTTTATTGTTCCGAAAAGCATTGATTTCTGCATTGAAAAAACTCTTGAATGCGGTCAAGTTTTTCGTTTTAAAAAAGTTGACAAAGAACATTATCTAGTATACACTATTGACAAGAAATGTGAAGTTTTTGAAAAAAACGGAGAATATCATTTTATAACGAATGACCCTGACTATTTCAAAAACTATTTCGACATTGAAACTGACTATGGAAAAATCTATGACTCGCTTATGGAATTTGAAGAATTAAAAAACATTTTGCCGCTCTCGAAAGGAATAAGAATCCTCAAACAAGAATTATTCGAGACAATAATCGGTTTCATCATTTCTCAAAACAATTTCATAGGACGAATACAAAAAATAATCGAAAAAATGTGTGAAAAATATGGCGAAAATAAAGGAGATTATTTTGCTTTTATAACACCTGAAGAATACAGGAAAATATCAAGGGAAGAATTTAGAGAATTGGGAATGGGATTTAGAGATGTGTATTTGGATTTTAATCGAAAAAACATCACAGATGAATTTTTGGAAAAGTTAAAAAATATTGAAATGAATGAGGCGGAAAAAATGCTTAAATCACTTCACGGTATATCTCACAAAGTTGCCGCTTGCGTTATGCTTTTTGCTCTTTCACACACAGGTTACTATCCAACCGACACATGGATTTTTAAAGCCAACAAAACAGATGAACTAAATACCCCATATAAAGTGAAATTATTTTTTGAAAGCCGCTACGGCAATCTCGCCGGCTACGCTCAGCAATACCTCTTTTATGCAAAGCGAAACCTAAAACTTTAACAGTAATTGCGCATGTGCGTTATGCATTGTGTGTTGAATAAAATGATTTTTGCCGAACTATTCATAGACATGAGCATCATAACCATTTTTTCTATTGTCGCAGGTTTGATTCTCATCATCATTCATATGCAGTCAGTTTCTTCTAAAAGAAGAGAACTGGCGCTTATAGGTGTGCTTCTCATAATCGGAGGAATGACACTGAGGTTGATAATGTCATTTTCATTTGCAGTGCTGTTTGCCATGACATTCTTTGTTACCGTTGTTCTTTTGGGTGCAGATATCATCATTTTATTCATTCAAAAAAGGGCATGGCTGACAGTTTCGCTATCTCATGCCATAATGCAAAGAGAAAAAGATGCATCCGAATACGATTTCCTAAAAGATTTAACGGCACTTGCAGTAACGGATATCAAAGAGAGCGGACAAATAAATCTTAATGGAACAGTCTATGAAGTTTATTCGGAAAATTTTATTGAAAACGGAAGTTTTGTTAAAATTGTCAACTGTGAAAAAAATAAAATCTTTGTCAAAAAAATCGAAGAAGATTTTTTTAGAAGAGAAGAAGACTAATCAAACATTTTCAAAAGCCTCTCAGCATATAAATGCTAGAGAGGTTTTTTTGTTGCATAATCTGCCTCGAAAATCTGTTCACCAAAATTTGCGTTTAGATTTTTGAGGCAGTTATTAGTTTTATAGGAGATGTCACTTGTTGGCTGAAAAGTATGTCTTTTTTTAGTGAAGTTGCAAAGACGATGGGGCTTGATAGTTTGAGGATTGCCAGCGGCTATCAGGTCATAAATTATAACGGCGAGGCTGCATATGTCGAAGGATTTGTGCAAGTTTTATCAATAGACAATAATGAAATAGTTTTGAAACTAAAAAAGGGAAAGATTGTCATAAGCGGAGAAAACCTCTCGGTTGCAAGTTTGGAGACAGGGGCGATTATTGTCAAAGGGAATATCAAGGAAGTTAAAAGTGAAAGGTGAAAGATGAAAAGTTAAGATTGATTTATTTAAAATTAATTCTAATAATACTTTTCACTCTAACTAAATAAAATGAAATTCAACTCAACAAAAATCCGAATAGAAGGATTTAATCAACTAAAGTTGCTCTCAACGCTTCAAAAAGAAGAGGTGAGAGTTTTTGAGGTTGATAAGCAATCTCCTCGAATTTTAACACTAATTATTCAAAAAAAAGATAGTAGAAAAGTTCTTGCAATCCTTGAAAAAATGTGCTATACTTGGAGTATCATTTCCGTGTTTGACACAAAAACTATCCTCAAAGGTTGTGTCAAAAGATTAGGGCTAATCATTACCGCATTAATCTGCACTATTGCTTTTTCGTTTTCTTATAGTTTTATTTGGCGGATTGACATCGGCGGAAACGAAAAAGTTGACGAGTTAATCATTCAAAGAATGCTTGACGATGTTGGAGTGAGAGTGGGGACATTTTCACGGAGAGTTGACGCAGATGCTCTTATCAACTCATTCAATGCCCTTGATGATGTTTTGATGAGCAGCGTTCAAATGAGGGGAACAACACTTGTTATTCGTCTTGTTGAAACTATTGATTATGCTCCGCCTGATATCCCGTCATTTGCCGATATTCATTCCAGATACGACGCCGAGATAACCAGAATGATTGTTCATGAAGGAACACCAATGGTCACTTTGGGCGAAAGGGTATTCAAAGGCGATATTTTGGTTGGCGCTCACACAATGGATTTCTACGGTCTTGAAAAAATTCCCTCATCGGCGAGTGCAAGAATCTATGGAAGAGTAGCGTTCAGCAAAACAGTGATTTTCAATGAAACCTCATTTTCTCTTCAAAGAACAGGAAGAAGACATGTCAGCGATGAATACAATATTTTCGGACTAAGATTCGGCTCATCTTCCCACGATTTTCTTAGATATGAATACGAAAGAAAACAAATAACTTTATTTGAAAATTTCTTTATTCCGCTTCGAACAAACAGAACAATTTATTATGAAGTAGAACTAATTGAATATACCAAAGACATCAATGCTCACGCAGAAATGCTGAAAACAGAATTCGTCCAAGACATGGTAATTCACGCAAACTCATCGCCGATTGCAGCATCACATGTTCTAACGCCAATAGGTCAGGGAATATACAGACTGAGTGTTTTTGTTGAGACGGAATTACTTATTAGTTAAAGTGAAAAGTAAAAAAAGTGAAGTCGAATTTTTTGCTTTTTAAGATTATGAAAAAATAAATACACATTACTTTTCACCTTTTACTTGAAAGAAATTATGACAGAAGAAAAGCTAAAAATTGAAGATAACATAATGAGTGAGTTATTCGGCTCACTTGATGAAAACATAAGATTGATTGAGAAACTGACTTGTGTCAAGGTTTCTGCGCTATCGGGCAATCTGACAATTAAAGGAGAGGAAGAAAATGTCCTTCTTTCTCGCTCCCTCATTGAATTTCTCATCATTCAAATAAGAGATAAAAAGTCGTTCAAAAAAGAAAATATAACGGCTTATTTTGATATGATTAAAAGCAAGCAGCAGGAAGAGGCTCAAAAAATATCAGACGAAGTAGTGCTGGTCACAAGAAGCGGAAAGCAAATAAAGAGCATAACGCTCGGACAAGCACATTATGTTAGCGCCATCAAGAAAAACAAAATTGTTTTCGGTATAGGCCCTGCCGGAACCGGAAAAACCTATCTATCAACAGCGCTTGCAGTTTTAGCCCTCAAAAAAGGTGAAGTCCAAAAAATAATCCTTACTCGTCCTGCAATTGAAGCAGGTGAGCAACTCGGCTTTTTGCCGGGGGATTTGTCCGAAAAGGTTGACCCATATTTAAGACCGTTGTTTGATGCACTCAGTGAAATGCTAGGGAGTGAAAACTATACCCGTCTTATTGAAAAACAAGTCATTGAAATAGCGCCTTTAGCCTTTATGCGAGGCCGAACGCTCAAAGACTCTTTCATCATTTTGGATGAGGCTCAAAACACAACTTGCGAACAAATGAAAATGTTCTTAACAAGACTTGGCGAAAACTCAAGAATGGTCATCAACGGCGACATAACCCAAATTGACCTGTCCCCGAAAGTAAAAAGCGGACTAAAAGATGCCATGGAAATCTTAAAAGACATCGAGGACATAAAAATCTGTCATCTAAACGAAAAAGACATAGTCCGTCATGAACTCGTCCGCAAAATAGTAGAAGCATACAGCAAGGTGAGCAGGGAATAAATAAAAATCATAAAGGGACAAGTTTCACAATCATCTATATTTTAATCGTAGATGCGGCACTCTGCCGTTTTTATATTGTCCCGAAAGACATTAAATCTGTAATATCAACTAAGTCAATTTGGTTTTTTAGAGGAGGGCTTGCATGGCGAGATGTCGGAGTTGTGACAATAACTTAATACAAACGAATCAATAAAATTAAGTTTTGTAAAAAATGCAAAAATGGTCGCATATCAAATTGAAGCAATTCGCTGTCATCAAAATCAAACGCAATGAACAAAACAATCATCGGTCTAACAGGCGGAATAGCCTCTGGCAAAAGCACGGTTGCAGAAATTTTCTCCGGGCATGGTTTTCATATTATCGACGCCGATGTTGTTTCAAGAGAAGTCATCAAATGCGGGACAAAAGGCTATGACTTAATAAAAGAGTATTTCCCGGAGGCGTTTGAAACATGTCAAGGGGACGAGGGTGTTGATAACCTCTATGAAATGGGTGATGGAGATGGTGAAATTGTAGGGGACGCCGCCCTCGGCGTCCCGCAAAAAAAAATCATTCATAGTGGGGAATCGCTCTCAGCATTCCCTGCATTAAATAGAATCAAACTCCGTCAAATTGTTTTCAACGACACCGAACAACTCAAAATCCTCGAACAAATAATCCACCCTCTTATCAAAGAAAAAATCAAAACAGATATTCTATCATCTAATAAATATCATATCCTATTAGTAGTTCCATTACTGTTTGAAACAGGGTTCAACTCACTGTGCGACAAAATCATAACAATTGCTTCAAATGAAAAAACAAGAATAGAGCGATTAAAAAAAAGAGATAATATAAGTGACGGCATTATTCAAAAAATTATCTCTCGTCAACTAACAGATGATGAGAGAAGCTTAAGAGCAGACTTCGTCATTGAAAACAACAGCACCTTATGCAGATTAGAACAACAGGTCAAAAAATCTATCGAATTTTTAGCATTAGTCTAACAACTCTCACCCTCGTGATTCTGCTCACTTTCACGGGGGTGATATTTCGTTATCCTGTTCGTTTTACTGACTACATAGAAAAACATGCACAAGAATTTAATGTTGATTTTCATCTTGTGCAAGGTGTTATTTGGACTGAAAGCAAAGTCAATCCCAATGCTGTATCTCATGTCGGGGCAGTGGGTCTTATGCAATTGATGCCCGAAACTGCAAAATGGGCAAGCGAAAAATTGGGGATTGAGTTTTCCCATGACAAACTATATGAACCTGACTTCAACATAAAGTTAGGCACATTCTATTTGAGTTTTCTGCTTCAAAGGTTTGACACCCGAAATGCTCTTGCTGCCTACAACGCAGGGCAAGCAAATGTGTTTCGTTGGCAAGCGGAAAACAGGGAGGAGATACCCTTTAAAGAAACACGGGAATTTGTTCAAAGGGTGGAGAGAGCAAAAAGAGTTTATAGGTTTCTTAATTGAAGTGAAAGGTGAAAAGTGTTAAAAGTATTATTAGCATTTTTATTTGGTAGTTGGGGTAGTTGGGTCGGGATACCCATCTCTACAATTCATAAAAAAACCCATCCTTACTTTTCACTTATTAAAATCTTCTCAAACTGGCACTAAACTCCCCATCTAACTCATATCCGCCGCCGCGCCCCTTTCTCACAACGATGGGGGCGCCGTCTGCTATTAGGCGGTCTATGTAACGAGTAATACTTCTTTCGCAGCAATATAGTTTGTTGGCAAGATATTGTCTTGAAACTTTCTTTTTTGTCAATAATTCCATGAATATGGAAAACATTATTTTATACATTTTGTTTTCTCCTTTGTTTTTCTGCTAAGAATGTTAGAGTGATTGCAGGGGACGCCGCCATTGACTGCGTCAAAGCAGGCCGGGTATCCCGTTAAAAAACTTCATGTCGGACGGCGAAGGGCGGCGTTCTCTGTGAAATTTATTGCTATCTAATATCCTTTAAAAAACCGACTTCTTTTGTTTGCTAAAAAAGGCGTTTTCCCGCAATGCTTCATTTAGCCCCAAAAAAAGCCCAAAAACACTCATTTTTTTTGAATATTTTCAATATAAGAGCAATTAACATGGTAAAAAGGTTTGCGGTTTTAGAAAAAAAATGATATTATTTTAAAGTGCAAGGTGAAAAGTGAAAAGTAAAAAGAATTTTAACTAGACTTTTCATTTTTCATCTTCCACCTTTCACTTATTAAAAAAGAGGAAAAACCATATGAACATGAAACTTTTCAAAAGAATTTACTATCCGGCATTAGCGCTTTTTGCACTATTGTTTTTTATTTTTTCAGCAGTAAATGCGACAACCGGAAGTTATGACAGGTCACGATTTGACGATGAGTTTATGGGCAATGTCAGAGACCATGTCAGGATTTTGACGCAAGATGAGAGGAATGTTTTTAACTTAACTCATCTTGACTATTCTCGTGATTATATTTTCAATCAACTTACTGAATTTTCGGAGGTTGTTGAAACTATAGAAGTCAGAGGGGACATCGAGCCTCGTGAATTTCACACAGCAATTAATTCAGGCGACCCTGACCATGGCGAACGGTGGAACACTATATGGAGAAATACCCCGGTGACAACTCGTCAACGAGCGATTGTTAACCAGTCAACAGGCGAGCGTATTTCATGTTTTGAGCCAAATGAACTGCACATAATGCGTCATGTCGAAAATGTCATAACATTCATTCCGGGAAGAGCAACAAGAGAGGGCAGAGATGCTAATGCCGTTATGTTTATGGCACACTTTGACTCAGTTCATCAAGGAGCAATGGACAATGCAGTGCCGGTTTCTGCAATGCTTGAAGTTGCAAGGCACTTAATGGAAAACTACCATGATGCGTTTGAAAACGATTTAATATTTGTTTTCACTGATGCGGAAGAAGAGGGTATGCTTGGAGCATATGCCTTTTGGTATCAGTTCCGTGCTTTTGACAATGTTACCGGCCGTGTTTCACTCGGAACTAACTTTGACTCAATGGGCAATGGCGGAAACATTTTGATGTTTGAAACTCACCATAGCGACCATGCGATGATGAGAGAATACAGCCGTATCAGAACCAGCGTTTTCACTTCTTCACTTGCCGCAATGGTCTATAGTGCAATGCCTAATTTCACTGACTTTGATATTTACGGACCTTATGTTCCGTCACTCAACTTTGCAAATGTCGGCGGATTTAGAGTTTACCACACACAACAAGATACCTATGAAAATGCAAACTTCAGGCTTGCCGGACAGTTTGCAGACATAATGTTTGATCTTGCAGACCACTTCGGAAATTTTAATTTCGGAACCTACAACAATCAAGTTTTGCAAGACAGCGCAAGGGGAGTTTTCTTCACTTATCTTAGAACAACTGCGTCATTTCCGTTTAGTGTGTCCTATGTTTTGGGCGGATTGATAATTTTGTTATTCATCGTTTTAGTTGTTCTTAATATGAAGAAAAAACACATCTCTTGGAGCGGAGTTGCAAAAGGCGGATTTGTTCAGGTTTTGACACTTTTAGCAACTACTGCTATGATGTTTTTGATGTATTTCATCATAACAATGCTTCTTGTTCTTTTCGGTGCGCTTCCATTTAGAGGCATAATGTCAATACTCTATTTAAATTTGCCAATTGTTATTTTCTCGCTGATACTTGCCGGCACTATTGCAGTCACATTTTATATCATTTTCAAAAAAGCATTTGCAGCAAAAGGAAAAGATGTGGTGAGAGGAAACTCAGTCATAATCGTTATGCTTGGTTTAATCTTGAGTTTTGCTCTTCCTGCGGCAGGATACCTATTCAGCATTATCGCAATTCTTTTGCTAGGTGTCATGATTGCAAGTGTTTTGTTCGGGGAAAAAATCAGAGAAAAATTCAAGATGGATTCAGAAAGACTATTCCTCCACACTGTCCCGATGATTTTTGGACTTCCCATAATACTTCCTGTTGTTATTTTGGGCGGTCAAGTTTTAGGAGCAATATTGTTCCCTGTGTTCATTTTGCTGTTCCTTTTGTTAATGGGCTCAATCCTTCCATATGCAAACTATCTAAAGCCGAGCCTTAATACGGTTTGGGGACGCTTTCCTCAAAAAACAATTCGCTATGAAAGGACAGTGACTGAGCAAGTCGAGGACAAAGCGAAAAAAGGAAAGTTCAAAGAAGTAACTGAAAAGAAAATAGTCAAAGAAAAAGAAAAAAGAACTTATCGCAACAGAACCGGTCTTCTCATAATGACAGTCACGGCAATAGTTGCACTCTTATTCAGCGGCGGATTCGGAGCAAGATTTAATGACAACTTAATCGGCGGTATGGGTTGGAATTCAATGATTTATCACTCGGCAGTTGTTCTTGTTGTTGACGGCAGCAACAGAACGCTGGAAGTTCATGATATTGTTTCAATGAGATATTTTGAAAGAGCGTATGGTTTTGGCGGATTTTCTTGGGATGGGGAACTTAGAGCGTTCACAAAAACTGCTCCGAGCGGACTTGACATTCCAAATCACAACCCTGTTTCTCGCAACGGATATGATTTTTCATTCTCACTCTTTTATGCAAGGAGCGGCTATGTGACAGTGACGGTTGACGGAGTAAGAGATGTAACGGCATTCATATTCACCCCCAATGCACTGGTTGGCGAACTAACAGAAGATATTGAGCATTTCAGAGTGGAAAACAGATTCAGAAGAGATAGTTTCACATTCAAAATGCCGGTTCCGGGACCGGGCAGCATAACTGACGGCGGAACGTTCTTCATGAGAATTGAGGGAAGCGCCCCATCAATTGAGGTGTCCTATACTGAAAAAGTCTTTAATCACAACATAGTAGAAAATATCAATGAATTTGTTGCGCTTCAAAACCACTTTAATTATCAAGACTATCCGGACATTCACCCGCACCTAAGAGCAAACTTGATATTCAGACACAATGCAACATTAACAGCATAAAATTAAGTGAAAAGTGAAATGTGAAAATTGGGATGTATTTTTGAAATTAAAATTAAAAATAACCGTACCTTTCACTTTAAAAAACGGAGTTTTTTCATGGTAACAATAAGAAAACCAAAAAATGCACTAAAATTTTCAAAACCTGCCGGTTGGTGGGGTTCGCTTTGGCGTGAAGGCTTGCCGATTGGTAATGGGGTAGTGGGTGCATCTGTCTATGGCGGAGCGGCATCTGACACTGTTATGATAACACATTCAGACTTATGGTGGCAGGGACAAACCGGAGTTTTGCGTGATGTCGCCGACAAACTGAAAGATGTCCGCAAAAGAATTGATGACGGACATTTCAGAGAGGCTGAAAATATTTTTTCAACCGCTTTCATGTCACAAGGCTATCGTCCTCAAATGGCGTATCCGCTTCCGCTGTGCGATTTTAAAATTGAGCAAAACATCGAAAAACAAGTCAAGGAATATGCCAGAGTTTTGAACATGGAAAACGGTGAGTGCGGAGTAACATTCAAAGACGGGGCAACGCGTTTTGAAAGAAGTGTTTTTGTGTCGAATGCCCAAAATATTATTTGCTATGAAATGAGTCATGCCGGGGCAAAAACCATTGATGTTAAGTTTTCGCTTGACATGCACGAAAAATTCAATGCAAGAACTTCTACTGCCGTTTCAAAATTGCCTGATGGCGTAAATGTTAAATATGAAAACTACTTTATGTATTTTTCCGCACGAAGTGACAACGGAACTGAGTTCGGTGTTGTTGCATTCATCAATCACTATGGCGGTTCTCAAGTTGTTCAGCCTGATGGCATTTCAATCAAAGGTGCGGACAGAGTTTTAGTTCTTTTGAAACCTTTCATTGAAAGTCAAAGAGAAAAAGAATGGAAAGCACTAAAAGAAACATTGCCAAAAATAAAACTTACATACGAGAAGTTATTGAAAGAACACACTCCGATTCACCAAAAACTTTTCTCGTCATGTGAACTAGACCTTGAAGCCGATGGCAGAGACAGGTTTGTCAATGATCTATTGGACGAAACATTTGAAAATGGAGAAATGCCTCCGGCTCTTTTAGAAAAAATGTGGGCATATGGAAGATACCTTCTTGTCACCGGTTCAAAAAAAGCGTCCAGACCGCTTGCTCCTTATGGCTTATGGTGCGGAGACTACAAAGCAGAAGATTCCCAAATCAATTCGTCAGGCGGAATGCAAACAATTTATTCTCATGCCCTAAGCGGAAACATGGCTGAATATTTAGAGAGCGTTTTCACATATTATGAAAGCGTGATTGATGACTTAAGAAAAAACGCATCAAGAATCTATGGAGCAAGAGGCATTTTCATTCCCTCAATAATGGCACACGGTGCAGGTGTTGTCGGAAATATTTCTCCGAATGTCTTGCATTTCACCGGTGTTGCAGGCTGGGTTTGTCAGTTGTTCTATGATTACTATCTCCACACTGACGACAAAAACTTCCTAAAAAACAGGGCACTTCCTTTTATGAAAGAAGCCGCACTGTTCTATGAAAACTTTTTTAAAGTTCAAGGTGATAATTTCTATGAATCATCACCCTCATATTCTCCTCACACAACTCCGGGGAATATATCTCAGCAAAACCCCGACCCATTGCATATCGCAAAAAATTCTTCACTTGATTTTTCAATTGCAAAAGAATTGCTTGCTAATCTTATTGAGGGAAGCGAAATAGCAGGAGCAAACAAAAGTGAAATTCCAAAATGGAAAGACATGTTGACAAGAATGCCGTCTTACGCAATCGCCCCTGATAACACTGTCAAAGAATATCTCGACTCAAGGCTGACTGACAACCCTGACGCTCCGTCAACTGCAATGTTCTATCCTGTTTTCCCGGGAACTGAAGTTAATTTTTCAACCCCCGAACTAAAAAAATCATTCGAACAAACAGCAAAGAAAAAATATTTATCGTCATCTCGTGAACAAACTGCAGCCTCACTTTCAAGATACGCAAACATTTTTGCCCGACTTGGAGATGGGGCATTGGCATTTGAAGCCCTAAACGCACTTGTTCGCGGAATGAGCATGGGGAATTTGATTTTCTCAATGACCGATTATCGTGGAATGGGAATGGGTAAAAGCGACATTTGGTCACAATACACAATTGAGCCAAACATGGGGGTGACAAGTTGCGTTCAAGAAATGCTGGTTCAATCTTCTTCAAAAATGCTGATGCTTCTTCCCGCTCTTCCGGACGCAATGAGCAAAGGAACAATTGAAGGTCTTTTGACAAGAGTTGGCGTTGAAGTTGTTTCTCTGTCATGGGACAAAAGAAAAGGAAATATTTCTCTTAAACTAAAAGCAAAAAAAGCATCAAAAATCGACCTAGTCCTTCCCTCAACTTCAAAGCGCTGGAAAAACATAGGACAAGAACAATTCAACCCGGAAACAGGTATTGTTCAAGGACTGAACCTGCCTGCAGGAAAAGTTCTTTCATTCAGCATTTCGTTTTAAAAATTGATTTAATATTGTATTGGCGATTAATAATCGCCTGCATGAGCGTTTTTAATGTCTGAAAGAGTGCGGTCAGTAACTACTCCTATAATTCTAATTCATATATTGAGGCTATCTCTAAAGAGAAGTCTACTCAAAGGAAAACATGCTAAAAAACCCCTCTCAAAACAATGCTCCGACTTTATCAAAAGCGGAGACTATAACTACTGCGGCAATGATTCTTGCATTAACCGCAATAATGGCACTGCCTGCTTTTGTCTTTTTTTTCCTGGTGCCGCTTTTATTTGCAGCAACAACCCAAAGACTTCGCATGGTAATTTTTGCAAGCGTATGTTTTGGTGTTATTAGTATTTTATATTCTTTAATTAATTTCGGGACTCTTGCAATCGGAATAATTTTTATCCATTCCCCATGGATAGCAATCATACCCAGAATCGGAGCGGGACTTGTTGCCTATTTTGTTTTCAAACTTTTCCGCAAACTAATAAAAGATACTAACTATGTCAAAAAAGTATTGCCTTTCGCAATATCAGGCGGCATGGGGGCTCTTGCAAATTCTGTCTTTGTTCTCGGATGGATTGCAGTTGAGTATGTGTGGCTTGGAAGAAGTATTTCGATGCTTGACGGAGTTTTGGAGGGTATCACTTACTATTTTGGTTGGGAGCGTGCTTTTAATTTGGTTGACCTTATCATGATTTTCATCATGCCCTTCAATGTTCCGATAGAATTTGCAATAGGAGTAGGGCTTGTTCCGCCAATATCAATCGCCTATTTAACGGCAAGAAAAAAGTGGGCAAAGGACACAGGACTGCCGATTATAGAAACTGACGAGGAAAGGAAAGAAGAGATAGAAATGGAAAGTGAAAGGTGAAAAAAATTGCTAGAATTAATTTAAAATAACCAGGACGCACTTTTCACATTCCACTTTTCACTTAATGAAATGAATGCCATTAACCCCCATTCAGGCGAAGTTTTTTCACCATTTGCCCCAAAAATAGAGCAAATTCATCTTATCGACATAGCGCACTCGCTGTCGTTTATGTGTCGTGCTAATGGTCATTTTGATAGTTTTTTGTCAATTGCTCAACATTCCATAAACTGTGCAATTGAAGCAAGGGAAAGGGGGCACTCAAAAAAAATTCAACTAGGTTGTCTTTTTCATGACGGCAGTGAAGCCTACATATCAGACATAGCCGCTCCTGTTAAACAATATTTGCATGACTATCTCAAATTGGAAAATCATTTGCAATCACTCATTTATCAAAAATTTCTCGGCGAACAACTAACCGAAGAAGAACAAAAAATAGTTAATGACATAGATTTCAACATGTTAATCCTTGAATTCAACAATCTGACAAACAAAGAAGTTTTCAAACAAGAACCAAATATTATATCCCATTCAAATTTGAAAACTTCAAAAAAACAAAGGAAGACTTTATTAAAATATATAATGAGTTGATGATTAGTAGTCAGTGATTGGATAAGGATAAAATTTTTTTCAAAAAAATTTGAACCACCAACCACCAACCACCAACCACCAACCACCAACCACCAACCACCAACCACCAA